>Ga0228702_1000716_pt1 | contig 23805 bp, 27 predicted proteins | sample McNCre217_Aug_MG_2_FD_178018 | JGI IMG/M metagenome (GOLD analysis project Ga0228702, IMG submission 178018) | Freshwater microbial communities from McNutts Creek, Athens, Georgia, United States - 20-17_Aug_MG | ecosystem: Environmental > Aquatic > Freshwater > Creek | place: USA: Georgia...
CCGCTTTTGCGGATTTCTTGGACGCGCTGCTGAATACGGTCACGATTCGCCAGCAATCCGCGCCGCAATCCGCTATCGCCATTGTCCTTGCCGTTTAACTCAAAAGTTGCCGCGTTGTCGTTGATCTTTTGATCCAGTTCCGCCTGCTGTTTGAACAGGCTTTGCAACTCGATCTTGTCCGGCTCGGCCATGTGGTTCACCTGCGCTGCCGCGCTCGGGTTTGTGAAAATCGGTCGTTCGCCCGCCTTCATGGTTTTCGGGATCACCGCCGCGCCGGGCTGCACCACCATGTTCGGACTCGCCGCAATCTCGGCTTTCTTGTTCACCATGCTCGTCGCCCCGCGTTGCAGCAAAGCGATCTGATCCGGGTTCGCGTTCGTGCCCAGCGCCTTCATGCTGGCGATCAGATTTTCCAACGCCTTGGAACCTTGCTCGGGATTCTTTTTGAAGAAACGGCCTGCCTCGATCATCGCATCACCCTGCGCGTCGGTGTCATCGGGATTCGCCAAAATGCGTTTGAACACCGCGCCCAGCCGTTGCGCGCTCTGTTCGTCGGCGTCCAGCGCGCCGGTTTCCGCCGTCAGCTTGCCCGTGCGGGCCTGCGCCTCGCTGGTTTGGGCGCCCACCAAGTTCTGCCGCGCCTGCAATAGCGCCGCCTGCTCCGCCCGTTGTTTGGCCATCGCCTGCATCGCCGGCGCTTGCACGAAAGCCCGACCGATGCCGTTGATGCCGTTCACCCACGGCGCGGCGGAGTTGCCGGAATACGATGATGGCGTCGTGTAAAGTCCCATAAATCAGATGTAAGTTTGTTTTTTGCGCGATCCTAATTGACTCAACGCCGGACTGACCAAGCCGGAAACCGCGTTCGCCCAACTGCCCGCCGCCGGTGCTGCCGTCGTCACCGATGGCGTCATGCCACCGGCCAGCGAAGTAAACAGGTTGCCCGACCAGCCGCCGGTCGTTGCCGCTGTCTGCGCCGCTGTCGCGCCCGTGCTGGCCGCGCCGAATCCTGAAGCCGCGCCTAAACTGGCCACGCTCCCCAGCGCGCCCACGATTTGCCCCCACTGGCTCAAGCTATCGCCCGCATGACTCGCCGCTTCCATCTGGCCCGGCAAAATCCGCGCGTTGCCCTGCGACTTGCTGGCAATCGGGGCCAACTGCCGCGATGCCTCGGCGTTATCCAGTTGTTGCTGCGCCGTAAAATCATCGTAAGCCCCCAGCTTTGCCGCCGCCGTGCTTTGCGCCGTGCGGCTCGCCGCGCCCGCCGTCTGCGCCACGTTCGCCGCGCGCCGTGTCGGGTCGTCTGTCACCTCGTAACTCGTCACCGTGTCCTGCGGCAAACCCGCATCCGTGGCGCTCGCCTGTTTCAACGCCTGCACCAACTGGCTGCGCTGATCCGCGCCTTTGTCCAGCGTGGCCTTGGCCGCGTCCGCGCTCGCCTGTTTGGCGCTGTTCTGGAACACCTGGCTGGCCTGTTTCTGCAACTTCTCCTGTTGCGCCAGAAAATTCGCCCGCGTGCTTTCCATCGCCGCCCGGCTTTCCTCGCTGCCGGCGACTTGCAATCCGGTTCCCACGGCGGACGCCGCCAGCCCCAGCAACAACGGATAAAGCTGGCAGTTCACGCGCGCCTCGATGCCGGCGCGCAAAACGCCCATCGGATAATCGCCGCCGTCCAGTAAAAGGGTTTTCATACGTCAGCCAAAAAGTTGTTGCCGCAGGCTCGGCACGGCGGGGTTGTAAGCCCGCGCATTGATGTTCGTCAGATAGGTGTTCGTCCAGTTGCCAAACATATCGCCCAAGCTGTTGAAACTCGGCGTGCTGCTGATGCCCTGCGTCGCCACCGCCGCGTTGCCGCTGATCACGCTCGGATCGCCGCTGGAAATCAACTGGTTCGTCAAGTTGCTCCGCGCGTTGCTCACATCGCTGCGCAGTTTGTTCATCTCGCCCTGCGCCTGATTGCCCACGGTCGTCAGATTCTTGCTCAACTCGCTTTGCAAATCCTGATTCCGCTGGTTCGCGGTGCTGCTGCTCAAGATGCCGTTCCGCGCCAGCGCATAAGCCAGATTGTTTCTGGTGGTCTTGAACTGCTGCTGAACCTGCGGCACGGCGAAATCCGTGTAAGCCTTGCCGCGTTCCTTGTAGAAATCGTCGTTGTAACGGCCAAAGATGTTACTGATCTGCGACATCCCCGCGTCCAGATTTGCCTGCCGTTTTTTCTCGATGTCGCTGCCATCACCGCCGCCGCCGCCGTATTCATGCCGCGTCAGCCGTTGCATCCGGGCACGGCTCGCCACCAGCGGATTGCCCGCCGTGGCGCTTTCAAATTCAATCAGTCTCATAAAATAAAAAATGCGCGTTCATCAACTCCCGCGACGGAGGCGAACGCGCATTAAAAACACCAAAAACTTACGCCGCAACCATACCACCAGCGGGCGCGGTTTCAACCAGAATTTCGTCCGGTTTGTCGTAATCCCGCAACGCGCTGAATTTCAGCGCCGCTTCCCAGCCGCCGGCCAGCTTCGCCACGTGGACGATGAAATCAATATCCCCGCACCGCACCGCCGGGGCCAATGCCTGCCGCGCCGGATCAACGCTCGATGCCATCTCGTCGCCCGCAATCGTCCGCAAGATCATCATGTCGAACATCGCCAGATGTTGCGGCGCGTGCCGCCGGTAGAACGGATTATCCAGCAAGTTGCCCGTGAAATCGTCGAATGCCTGCAACGCCAGCGCGTTCGTTTCCGCATCCAGCCGCGCCGCCGCCAGCGCCGCGCGATAATGCGCCTTGAACACCAGCGCCGCCGCCGGTGCGTCCGGCGTCAGCAAAACCGCCTTCAGATATTCCGCGCACTCGATCAACAGCGTTTCCTTTTCCGCGCCCGTCAGATGGCCCGCGTCCAAAATGTCGTCAAAGGCGTGTTCAAAATTCCAAAAGCTCCAAAGCGCGTTCCACACGTGGCGCGTCTCGTTCTCATCCTTCGCCGTGCTGGCGATCAGTTGGAACATCTCCACCACGCCGCGATGTTTCTTTAACTCGGGTTCGCGGGCCATGTAAAACAAATGATTCATTGGCTCGGCGCGGGTTTGAAATGGAGCAACACGCTGCTGAATCGCGCGTAACCCGTGCTAAACTCTTGGAAATCCACCGCCAGATGGCTCGTCACCACTTTCATCGGGATGTTCTGGCCCATGAAACTGGATGTGTTGTTGCGGTAAACCTGCCGGCTGAAATCGTTCGTGTTGTAGTTCTGACTGACGGACACCAGCCAATCGCCTTCTATCGCCACGTCCAGCGATTCAAAGTTTTTCTTGGATGCCGGACTGTCGCAATCCAGAAACGGCGTTCGGCCTTGCGGCCCGCAGGCGTCATAAGTCTGGTTATCCGCGCCGCCGTAGAGAAACACGTTATCGCCCGCGCGACAATAAACCCGCCCCAGCAGACTCGAAAATTTTTCCGGCGCGAAATAATCCGTCCGGCTCAACGTGCCCGCCGCCGTGCCCGTCACGGTCGCCGTCGTCGCCCCGACCGGCGCGGTAAATATCCCCTGTTTGACCAGCGCCACGGAACCGCACGCCAGCGTGTCGCCTGCCGCCGCCGGTTGCCACGCATACACGCGGCCCGCTGTCACCGCAAACGTCTTGCCGCTCGGCGTGATGGTTGTCTGATAGCTCGGCGTGTAAGTTGACCATGCCGCGATCTGGCTTTCGGGGAACTGGCTCAAAACGTAAATCTTGCCGATGGCCGCGCTCGGGCCGGGGATGTAAGCCATGTAACGGTTCGCCGATGGCTCGACCACGCCGCACACCGCCGCCTTTTCGACTTCGGACAACGCCAGCAAAGCCGCCTGCACCGGGTTGTCTATCGGCGTGCCGATGTCCGTGATTTCCGCGTTTAAGCTCGCCACGCGCGGACGGATGGAACGGAACCCCGAATCTGCCAACATCAACACGTCGCGGTCGCCGATGTTGTGGACGCTCAACGGGGCCATCGTGCCGATGTTCGGCAAAATCTGCTGTTTGGCGTTCTGCGCCGGATCTGCGTCCAGCGTCCAGATTTGCACCGTGCGCCGCGCGATCACCGCCATGTTCCCTTGATACGTCGCCAGCGCCACCAGATTTTCCGGCGTGCCGTTCTGGTTCGCCATGCGGATGAATCCGTTGCCCGCCTGGTTCGGATCGTTGAACACGGTCGGCGCGGTCAACGCGCTGAAATAAAGCACCGTTCCCGCGCTGAAATAAATCTTGTCGTTGAACGTCAGCGCAAACGTCGGAACCACGCCCGTGATGTTGCCCGCGCCCACTTGCGTCTGCCCGCCGCTGCCGGTGTCCGTAAAGATCACGGTGAAGTTGTCGTTCGTCGCCCAATCGCCGCTGCCGTTGTTCGCCACCGTCAGCACCGTGTCCGCGCCCACGCCGGCCACGGCATCCGCGCCGCCAGCCAGTCCTTTGCAGGTCGTTACGATGGATAATGCGAGAGCCATAAATCAGCTTGCTACAACTTGAGCGATTGAACCGTAATTGACCGTCACCACCAGATCCAGATTCGGCGTCGTGAACGTGTTGCCCACGGAATCCGTGATCGTGCATTTCCACGTGCTGCGGTAGGTGAATGGCAGCATATTCTTGGTGAATTGATCGCCGCCCGCATACTTGAAGCCCGGCGTGGCCGATGTCTTGTTCGCCGGCGTGATCACGCCCGTATGGTGGGCGGTTTCCGTTACCACCGTCCAAAGATAACTGAATGGCGGATTGCTCGTGCCGCCGATGGCTACGGAAACCGAATTGAAGTTGGCTGGAACCGTTGTCGAATAATCATTGGTCGCCGTGCCGATCACCAGCGTTTCCGCAATCGTCAGATTGTAAGCCGTCAGCCCGATCTGCGTGGAACCTTGCACCGATGACACCGTGAGGCCCGCCGCCGCCGGCGTCACCACCAAAGAGATCGGCGCATCATTGCTGCTCGTCGTCACTTTTGAGATGTAGATTGTGGCGCTCACCGCGTTGGCCGTGAAACCTGCCGTTCCACGGATGGCCGTGGCGATGTTGCTGGCCAGCGCGTTTAAGCCGTTCGTCGTGCCGCCGACCGGCCCGCCCATGATGTTGCTGCCCGTCGTGTAAACCACATTACCGCCCGTGTCCGCAACGCTCGCCTCAGTAAAGCTTGTGGACGTGTTGAAAGCGATCGTCGTCGCCGTGATGGCCGTGATGGTGAATGAACCGTTGTAACGGGTGTCGCCCATGCCGCTTACTGTCACCACTTCGCCCACCAGAAAACTATGCGTGCCGATGGTCAACGTCGCCACAAACAGCGCGTGCGCCCGCAACGTTGTCCGGCCCAAAATCGCGCTGCTCAAGATGCTCGTCATCCCCACCGTGGAATCCCCGCCGATGGTCAACGCACAAGTTCCGATGCAAACCGTGCCGCTCGTCGTCACCTTGATCTCATAGCCGTTCGTTGATGTCCCGCCCGTCAACGGCAGGATGCTCACCAGCGGCCCCGTGGCCACGGCATAATAACCGTGCGTTCCCGCCGCGCTGCTGATGCTCACCGCCACCGCCGCCGCCGTCGTCGCTTCATCCGTCACATACAAGATCGCCGTGCTGTTCTTCAGCAGTTCCACGTTGTTGGCTTTCACCGATGTGATGGAATTGGTCGCCCCTACGCTGCCCGTGACGACTTGGAATTGCCCCGCCGCCTGCACCGATGCCACGCTCGCCAGCCCGTTGTTCAACAGTTGCGCCGCCAGCGTGCCGTTCGTGGAACTCTTGTTGATGGCCGTCGTGTAGAGATTGCCCGGCAGGCTGAATACATCCAGCTTGCCCGTGCTGCCTTGCTGCGTCGCCGTGTAGCCGCTCGTTCGGTTTACCAGCGCCGTCAACGCCGTGGCGATCTTCCCGTCGTTCCCTGCCAGATAAGCGAGGATCAAGCCCGATGTGAAATCATTGATCAGCGAACCGTCGTAATAGCCGTAAGTGTTTTCGTCCGCGAACTTCGCCGCCACCCACGCCTTGCCGCCGTAAACTTCGCTCGCTACCACCGCCGTCATCGCGTGCAGCGCGCCGTTGTAAGCCGTGCCCGCCAGCACCGCCGGATGCTGCAACCGCTGATACGTCACGCCGCTCGGAAACGTCAACGCCGCGCCGTCCTGACTCCCGAAAACCACATGACTCGAAACCAGCGCCAGCCAGCCGAACGTGCCGCTCGGCAAACTCGTGGAAACCGCGCCGCTGCTGTTCGCCACCAGCGTGAACGCCTTCCGTTTCTCTAACTCCGCGCCCTGGTTGATATGCGCGTTGTTCGCAATCGTCAGCACGCCCGCCGGCTGCGACAACACAAACTTGCGCGCATCCAGCCCGCCGCGAAAATCTTTGATGGTGATGTCTGCCATGTTCTTTGCTTGTTTCCGCTTTCCGCTTTCGTGCCCGTGGCGCTGCCACTTTCCGCTTTAGCTCAAGACGATTCCTTTTGTCAGCACCGCCGCGTTGCCTTTGCTGTCCGTGTATTCGATGTCATACGTGCCCGCCGCGATGCTCGTATCAATCACAAACGTGCAACTTGTCCCGCCGCTGTCCGGCACAACGCCCACCGGCATCGCCGCGCTGTTCGCGCCCGTCGTGCTGTCCGCGAATTTGATCTGTCCATCGCTGCCGAAGCCCGTTCCTGTCAGGGTGACAATCGTATTCGCCACGCCTGCCGTCGCTGCCGGCATTGAACACGCCACAAGCGTTACTTCCTCAACCCGCAAATCTTTTCCAAGGCCAGCCGATAAGATGGCTTGAATGACTTTGTTCTTTGCCGCCAACGCCAGATTCGGCGACTTGAATTTATATGCCGTCGTGCTGCCCGATGTTCCCGAGCCGTTGGAAATGCCATGAAAGAACACCAGTGAACGCTGCTGGGCAGACGATGCCGGCGTGCTGGTTTTCGTCATAAAATCGCCGCCCCATTGCACCTTGGCCAGAAAATCCAGATTGATCGGATCGCCGTCTTTCGCCGTGCCGTCCGGTAGCAACCCGCCTTGCGTGATGATCCAGTTTTGCGCCATACGAGAATGAAATAGATAGATAAAAAATTGTTCTCTCGTCAGGGCGCGATCAGCACCTTGTCCGGTTGCACCGCCGCATTGGCGTTGCCGAAATCTTCCACCGCATCAAACCACATATTCGCGCGACATTTCCACATCCCGTCTTGCTTGCTCTGGTCGCGCAAAAATTCATTGGCCGGATGAAAACAATCATGCGGCAACAGCCCCTCCCGCATCATCTGATAAAGCACATCATGCCCCAGCGACGAACGCATGGAACTTTTCGTGTCCAGCGTTGGCCCGCTCGCGCCGTCCCAGGCGTAACCCTGTTTGATCAGCAACATCCCGTTGGCGTGTAACTGGAAAAACGGATGACTCACCGAAAAGCCGGTGATATTCGTTTTCAGCCAGCAATCCGCATACACCTGATACTTGTAGCCGGCGCAATACCGCAACGGCGTGGCATCAGTCGGGATGTTCGCTTCCTCGGGCATGGATCAAATCAAGGTTTGGCCGCAGCCGCCGCGCCCTGCACCGCGCCCTGCACCACCGCCGCCAACGCCTCTTTGTCAACGCTCGACTTGTTGGCGGTCAAAGTAGCCTGATCGTTGGCGATGCTCGCGGCGTAACTGTCTGTTGTCCACAGCAGCCGCGTGTTGGTGACGTGAACCTTTGTCCCGTCCGCCTTCGTCGCGTCGAACGTGGTCACAGCACAGCCGCACAATGCGACGACCGGAATGATAATCAGTTTCTTCATGGTTGTTTTGGTGGTTCGTTGTTGTTTTGATCTTCGACATCTTCCAGCGGCGACTTTTGCAGATACGCCGTGATGTGCGTGACAAGTGATGTCGCCACGACGGCGGCAAACGCCTGCCAACTCATGCCCGCCGCCAGACCCGCGCAGCCGGACAGAACTCCAAGCCCGATGGTCAGCAGCAACCCCACGCGCCATTTTTTCCACGTTGTCTTTGGCATAAAATCTTTTGCGCTCTCTGCGTTCTTTTTGTCCCGCCATAGCTTTAGCGACGGCGGATGCGGTTAAATCAAAATTTGAAAACCACTTTCGCCAGAAAAGCGATCACGGCCACCGCGCCCATGATGCCCGCCACCTTCAGCGTGGCGCTGTTAATCCATTTCTCGTGGCGGTCAACTTTCTTCACCAGCCCCTCGTGGCCTAAAGCCTCGTTGCCCAGCACGGCGGAATGGATGTCGGTCAACATCTTCTTGTCGTGTTCGTCCATAAAATTTCATTTGATGCCCGTCGTCGGCGCGCTCGGAATGTTGTTCGTCCAGATCGTCCCGTAATCACTTTCCGCGCCCGTGGCGCTGTTGGTGCTCGTGGCCATGTAAAGTTCAAACTTCACGCCTTGTGTCAGCGGCGTGCTGGCCGTGATGCCGTTCGTGGCCGTCAACACCACGATGCGCGTCCAATTGGTGTCCGCATGGTTGGCCGCGTAAAGGTTCACGCTATCCACCGGCACACCGGCGGGCACGGTCACGTAGGCCACGTAAGTCTTGTGCGCCGGCGGCTCGGCTTGCACCGCAGCACAACCGGCACAGATCAACGCGAGAATGGTGAGAAATAATTTCATTGTCTTGCGGCGATGGCATTCAGGATGCCGGTGAAGGACGGGAACGTGATGACGACGTTCGTGGTGGTCTTGGCCCCGATGACAAGGTTGGTGCCGACCGTGACGCCTGCGCCGGTGCAGGTGACGCTGTAATTGGTGTCGCTGAATGGATAGGTGAATTTCCAAGTGAATGATGTCTGCGCCGAAAGCGTGGCATTGGTGGTGTTGATTTGGGGGATGGCAAACCATTGGCCGCGTTGCGCGATAAATACGTTAGTGTTGTCCGTCCAAAATCCAGCGGGCGCGACGTTTGTGGGCGAAGTGAATTTTGTTCCTTGATTCGTCAAAACCAGAATCGGAATATCATTTGTGCTGGCGGCGACCGTTAATCGTGCTGGCGGCAAAATGTTGTAAGTATGTTCGGCAACATTCAAATCACCCGCCCAAATGCCTTTCCAATGACGAATAAAATTGCGACTCCATCCGCCTGCGGGATTGTTGGGGGTTCCATAATAAGTTGGCTGCTCAACCATTGTTTCAATCATGCTGCCGCCGCTGGCATCTGTGTTGAAATAAACGCCCAAGTCCAACCCCATGCGGGTGTCGGCTTTCTGGTTATACGCGGCGGTGTAATTGATTTTCCCGGCCTCAAAACCCGATGCGCCGACTTGATTATTGGTGACGTATTCGCCAAAAGGATTGCCGAAAAAGTTGATGCCACCCGTCAGGCCGGAATGGGCGATTCCCGCCGTTATGCTAAAAATCGAGGCGGAATTTTGAACATTGGAACCAGAAAAGATGACGCCAACGTTTCCGCCGACGGCTTGGATGTTCAACTCGCCGTTGGGAAGGATGACCACGTTGGTCTTTGATACCAGCGTATTGGCGAGGATCGCGGTTGTGTCGTAAGTGGCTTCATCGTCCGCCGTCCATTGGAATTGATTAGCGGCGTTCACTTGCAGGTCGGGTGCCCCGGCATCGTTGTATTCATAGACGGCAGCGGCGGTCAAATTGGTCAGGGCCGGCGTGCGCGAAAAAACAAAGGTTGGCAGGACTGCCGTTCCGACACCGCGCGCCTCGTAAAATAGAAAGTTGGTGTTGCCCTTGGTGAAGATGGAGCGGCTGCCACTCCAAGGCAGCCAGCAGTTTGTGCCGTTCAAAAACGGAAAGGCCGTGCAGCCCGTGACGGTGAGGGATGCGTAACTGGGCCAGCTATTTGACAGTGAATAGTTGAGAAAGTTTGTGCTGCTGATGCCGCCGCCGCCGCCAGTCAACCGCCTCGGCGTCACCGCCACCGGCGTGCCCGCCGTGCCGGCCTGCATCTCCGCCACGGTCGCCTCGCGCCACGGTGTTTGTGCCTGCATCTTCAGCGCCATCACCAGCGCGGCCAGAATCAAAAGAAAAGTTTTCATGGATGGTTTGTTAAGCGTGATATTCGGCGCGCAGCGTTACCGTGCTGCCGCCGGTGATGGTTGTAAGTGTTTTCGCTGTGCTGCTGACTTTGAGCGTGCAACCATCTTGCAGCACGTTTGTGCTGGAATAGCTGTAAATCTCGCGGCCCATCTCGCCAAACGTGAATTTTTTCGGCGCAAAAGGTTCGCCGGATTTGATTGGCAAAGACAGGATTGGCGTGGCCCCTTCGGCGGGTGAATCCTGCCCGAAAATTTGTAAAAAACTGTCCGCCGCCAACAACAAAATGCCGACCTCGACATTCAGCAAACGGTTCGGCCCGGCTGATTCCGCCCAAACCTGCAACCCCGTTACCGCCGATGTTTTGTCTCCCGCCACCGTCACGCCGCTCGGCGCTTCGGGATCGGTCAACTCGATGGCAAGGATGTCCAATTTGTCGCTGCCGCCGCCCGCCGCCGTGTAAGTCGCCGCCGTGGTGGACAACGCCACAAACAACCCGTTGGCCAGTTGTAGCTCGCCCATCTTAAACTCTTTGTAACCGCACTCCGCCGCCGGCCAGCTTTTCAACGGAACCGCGCTGGCCGCTGCCGCCGCGTTGCTGTCGTGCAACTGAAGGAAAAGGCCCGCCGTCGCCGCCGCGTTCAACGTCGCTTCCAGCTTCAGCACCCCCACCGGATGCGTCGCCACCTGCTGCGTCGTTACTGCAAAATAAGATGATGGTTTCATAAATTTTTTGTTTTCTCTGCGCTCTCAAAGTTTCCGCTTTCCGCTTTTGCCCTTTCCGCTTTACCCGTTGGTCGCTACCACGGGCCTGCGGCCATTCCCGCCAAAGCCCAGCAGATCCTCGTGGTGATGTCCGCCGGCGATGTTCAATGTCTCAAACCGGCTCGGGAACGTCGCGCGGATGCTCGCCAGCGCCGCCTTGGCCTTTTCCAATTTGGCCTGCGTGTCGCCCGCCTGCTGCCGCGCCTGCATTTCTGCTGCCGTGAACAGCACCAGCACCAGATCATCAATCACGCACGTGTCGCTGTCGTTCACCATGTCCGTCAGCAACGCCGCGCCGCTGAACATCAGCGTTTGCGGAACCAGCGGAATCGGCCAGACCTCGATCTGTTTCACTCCGCCGATCAGCAACCGATCCCACTTCATCACCGGCGTGGCTTTCAATCCACGGGATGAATCCCAATAATTGTATTCGTCCTGTCCGATGCCGTAGCCGACGCGATAACGGAAATTACTCACGTTCGTGAAAACGGGTTGATCCAGCCGATCCATATCAATCCCGCTCGGCAAAGCGTAGTATTGCGTCCCCGTCGTCAACGGCACTTCGGCTCGGACTTTGCCCAACAGATAAGCGTGCTGATTTACCAGAAATTTCTGCTGGTTATTCAACACCTGGTTCTGGTTGGCGACATTGGCGGGTGAAATCGTTTCATCCATCTCCGCGCCAAGCTCGGCGTTGAGCATCTTCCGCAGATTCACCAATGTCGTTCCCGTGGGCATAATCGTTTAACGGCGGCGGCGCGCGGTCGGCGCAGGCTGTTCACCTTCCCCGCTCGGAGTTTCTTCCGATGGCGTTTCCGGCGCGGCCTCTGCGTTTCCGCTTTCCGTGTTTCCGCTTTCCGCTTTTGGGGTTAAATCCGTGATTTCAGGATTCCCGATGAACTCCGCCACTTCAGCAAACGTCTGCGGCAACGGTCGCGTGCGGTCGGGCAAAATCACTTTCACCGCTGACTTGCCTTCGATCTGGCCCGTGTAAAATTTTTCCAATAGGGCGCGTTCCTCGGCATCCGTCCGCTTGCGCGTTTGCGCCGGACGGCCCGGATTGGCCGGACGCACCAGAATGTGATCCACTGTGTATTCCGCCGGACTGGCTGGAACGGCGGGTGAGATTTCCGTCTGCGCTTCGCCGACGATCTGGATGTCGGAAAGCGGATTGCCCTTGGCTTCCTTGAAATGCAGCGCGTGCAGGATCAAAGCGTCTGCCGGCGTCAGGTCGTAGAGTTGAACCTTGTTTTCGGGTGTGATGGTGAGTTTGGCGTGTGCGATTTGCATGGTCGTGTTTTGTTGTTTTGTTTGAGAATGGGCGCGGGGTTCCTCACCCCGCGCCCGTGAGAATCTTGCCGGCTTTACGGCGTCGGGATAAACCCGTTGATGGAGACATCCAGCAGCGCCCCGTTCGTGCCGGCGTTGCTCGGCGTCGCCGATACCAGCCGCACACCGCCCGCGCAATTCTGCAAGAACGCGGTCGGAACATTCGTCGGCACATCAACCAGGTTTGCCCCGTTGCCGTTCACAGTGAACGAGAACGTGCCGGTTGTCGCGGCGATGCCGTCATTCTTGGGAACCGGCGCAAAGGTGAACAACAGCGCATTGGTGAACGCAGCATTGACGCCACGCATCCGCACGTTGATGTTCGCCACCGGCACGCTGCCGTCGCGGTTGGCCCACAATGAAACATCTCGAATCGCCGGTGCGTTGGAATAACCCACGCCGGCCTTCATAAAGTTGGCGTTCGTGCCAAAGATGTTTGTGCCCGTCTGGATCACCAGCGTGGCGTTCGTGTAACCCGCGTAACTGTTCGTTGCCACGGCCACGGTCGTGCCCGCCGGCAAAGCGCCGTTCACGATCAACACGTTGGTGATGCCGTCGCCTAGGAAGCTGCGGCTTTGGAAACCCTGCGCCTGCGTGTCCACGGCCACCGCCATGAACGCCACAAACAACAAGGCCATGATGACGCGCAGACCAAGCAAGTCGCCAAGCAACGCCGCCAGTCCCGCGATAGGATTCAGATTTTTCGTTTTCATATTTTTTTTGATAAAAGTTTTGTCTGTTAATTCGATTCGTTTGGGAGCGCGGCGCACACCTACGCCGCGCCCCCGGTTGGTTCTCAACAACTCACGCCAACACCCATTTCGCAGAACTGTCCGGCTGGTTCTGGCTCAACGCCCCGCGATCCGTCACGCTCTTGAGCATGATGAATTGATCCGCCGGTTGGTTCTGGTTGGTGATCTTGTTCCACTCCTTTTTCTGCGGACGCAGACGGAGATGGTTGGAATCCCACGCATAGCAGGATTTGGCTTCGCCCAGGTCGTCCAGCGTCGGATCATAAACGATCTCCACGCTGCCAAACTTGACGCCGGAAACTTCCACGTTCGTTTTCTTGTCCGCCCAGCCCGTCATCGTGATCGTGCCCTTGGCGCGACATTCGCGGTTCACGGCGTCCACAAAGTCCGCGCCGGCCAGCATCACGTCGGGATTACCGCCGAAGCGTTTCAACTGGATCATGTCTTTCAACAGGGTTTCCGTTAGCGTCTGGTCGGCCTTGGAATAACCCACGGTCGGCAACGCGCCGCCCACACCGGTGCGGGCGATGTGCCGCCACCACGTATTCGTCGCGCGGTCAATGCCGCCCAACGTGCCCGTGGTCGGGTCGTCGGTGATGATGCTCTTGATGCCGGGGATGGCTTTCGCATCTTGCGAGCCGTCCAGCCACAGCGTGAGATTCGCGTTGATGGCGCGGCTCTCGCTGAAGTCGAACAGACGAGTTTTCAGCAAGTCCAGCAACACCGAGGATTCGTCCTTGGTCGCCGTCACATTGTTGCCGTTGTCCTCCACGTGGATGCCCTGCGCAAGCAGTTCGTCCAGCGTTATCTTGAAACCCGCGTGCATCCAGCGGATCGGGAATTGCGTCTGGATCGCGCCGCTGGATGCGGTGAACGTCAGAACGTCGTCGCCGCTGATACCCTGATAAGAACCGGGCTGATCCTTCATCATGGCCCCCTGCACGCCTTCGCGCACATAGGTCAAGCCGCTGCCGTATTCCTTCTTGGTGGAATACAACTTTTGGAGCAGCGGACGGTTTTGGAGATGGCGAAAAATATCTTCCGGTTTGTCCGGCATGATATATTTGTTCAACTGGATGGCCGCGAGATCGCTGGCCTGGGCTACGGTAAAGGGCATATTTTTGTTTGGTTACGCCTGCCCCTGCAACTTTTGGACGGTGTGGTAAAACTCATCGTCCTCACTCGCAAAGGTCGGCTTTGTTTTCGCGGACGAACCGTTTCCACCAGTGACCGGCACTTTCGCCTTCGGTTTCGGCTGGAACTTCATTGCCTGCGCTTTGACCTGTTTGTAAGCGGCTTCCAAGACTTGCTTGGCTTCCCCGCCGTTCAACTCGCGGCCTAGTTCCTGCATCTTGCGATTCGCAAGTGTCTCCGTCAGCGTCTCGTGTAACTCGGCTAAAGCCGGGTAGTCAGGGTCTTTTGCCAGAATCTCCTTCTGCCAGTTGTTCGCCACCGTCACCACTTCCTGCACGCGCTGCTGTTGCTCGGCTTGCTGGCGCTGCTGCTGTTCAAGCTGCTGCGTCTGCGTCGTCCGGCTTTGCAGTTGCTTCGCCGTGGCCCGGGTGCGTTCCAGTTCTTGCAATTCCGCCCGCCGTTCTTTGGCTTCGTCCTCGGTCAATAACCCTTGGGCCATTTGCTCGTCCACCCGCTTCAACTTGTCGGTCAAGTCGGGGCTGGTGATGACGTTGCCGGTGCGGCGGTCGAAGTCGTCCATCAATTCCTGCAATATCTTGCGGGCCTGTGGATCTCCGGCCTGCCAGCCTTCAATCAATCGGATGGAACCCTCGACGCCCTCTTTACCGGCGGCGCGCTCGATCCGTGTGATGGCTTCATGGGCAGGTTTGAATTGCTCGACTTGGGTTTTCAGCGTCGTCTCCGTTTTTAGAATTTCACGCATCAGATGCCGCATCTCCTTGCCCGCTGTCGGGCCAAGTTTGTCGGCGATCTCGGCGGCTTTCTTCCACTCGGGACGGCTGGAAAAACCCTTGTCTGGATCAACTACTGGCTTGGAAAGATCGTTCGGGCCTTTGGTCGTTTCCTCGGAATCCGCGCCGGGTTCATCCTTCAACGGCTCGGTATTTTCTTCGGCAACTTCCGCTGACTCGGTTTCTTCTTTTTCAGCAGGTTGCGAATCTGCGCTGGCCGGTTTCCCTTGAAGTCGCTCGACTTCACCATGAAACGCGGTTTCTTCGCTTGCAGGGGACGATTCTGCGGTGGCGTCCGGTGGGGTGGCCGATGCCCCGGTAGCGGCTGGCGCTGGTTTCTCTACTTCACCCGCGCCGTCTGTAACTTCATTATCCATAAATCGGTTTTGTTAAGGTGTCAACAGCTTTCGTATTTGTTTCCGCCTTTTGGTTTCCGCTTTCCGCTTTTCACATTTCCGCTTTACCCGGCCCCGTCCCCGTCTTGGTCAAATTGGGGATGTGCGAACCCGGAACCGGCGCGCCCGCTGCCGGCGGTTGCGGCTGATGTTCCTGCGGTGCTGCCGGCTGAAAACCAAACGTCTGCTCGATCTGCGCCTGCACGCTCGGCGGCGCGTCCTTGAAGTTCATCGAAAGACTCAAGCTCGGCTTCGGCCCCATCGCTGCGGGATCAACCGGCGGCGCTTGCAACTGCGCGGGTTTCAAAAAGTCGTCCACGTCCAGCTTGTCGCCCAGGCGGCGCACGCCTTCCTTGATCAACGGTTCCAAGTCGCGGCCTGATTTCGCCATGTAATCACCCAACTGCGGCCCGATGACTTTGAAGTTGTTCAGTTCCGCCATCTGGTTCGGACGGCCCATGCTGCCCGCCGCGATCTTCACAAAGATAGCTTCCTGCAATTCCTGCCGGCGGATGCTCGGCCACACAGCGCCGCGCCCCACCAGTTTTTTCACCGTGTCCTCGCGCATCTCTTGGATCAACATTTCAAACGTCATTTGCGCCAGCGTGGTGAACAACATATCCAGATCTTCGATGTTGCTTTCGTCGTTCGTCGCCCGGCCCATCGCGGCGATCTGTTGTCCCGTGGCTTTTTCGTCGGGACGTTGCTGGCCCAAATCGCTCGCCTGCATCCCCGTGGAAAGCATCATCGCCTGCAAACTGGCGGATGTGGAATAAAGTTCCGGCGTGATCGGCTTGGTCGGCAACGGCTGGATGAAATCGGCGATGCCTTCACCGGGATTGATGTTTTCAATCATCAAAACCTGATGCGCCGGACGCGGACGCGCCAGCTTCATCAAATCGTTCTCGCCGCTTGCGCCGGCAAAGCGCGACTTGATCCCGATCCACGATGGACGATTCGCAACGCGATGCTCGCGCAACCCTTCGCCCGCCGTGTTGATGTCTTTCTGCATCGGCATGGCCAGCCGCACATCGCTGCGCGGATAGATGGTCACATCCTCGTCGGGATAGTTCACTTCCATTTCCTGCGCGTTGAACGTCACGCTGACGATGCTCCAGAAACGGTTCACCTTCGGATCGTTCGATTCCGGTTCTTTCAGGAAATCTTTTACGCCGTCACAAACCACGTAGTTCATGCCGTCCGTCTTGTCCTCGATGTTCCAGATGCAGACTTTGCCCGTGCGTGGTTTTGTTCCTTCATCGGTGCGGCTTTCCTCCTTCGTCTCCGTCGCGCGGTCGTAGCCGTTCGTTCCGTCCTCCCGATAGATTGCCGCGCCGGTGTCCCGCAAACTCACGCCAAACTTGGCTTCCGCTTCGGCGATGTCCAAAAGCATCTCGTGCGCGATCCACCGCGCGCCCACGAAATCCCGCAGACACGTGCAAGCGCGATCCACGATCACCGCTGTCGGCTGAAGGAAATCGTAAACCACGCCTTCGTCCTTCACCTGGTTCTCGTTGTCCGCCTGCTCACGCTCGATCTGTTTGGCCATCAACTGCGCCTGCGCCGCCGCCGCGCTGTCGCCGCTCGTGGCCGCGTCCTGAAGCTCGCGCAACTTTTGCTGCAACGCTTGCAGCCGTTCAGCAAACCCGAAATCATTCACGCTGGCCGTCGCCGTCGTCTCCATCTCGCGCTTGAACATCACCTTAACAAAACCCACGCGGCTGGTGACGATGCGCGTCACCAGTTGCTTGCCGCTGGATAGCAACGGCGGTGATTGATTTTTGAACGTCAATTCTACCAGCCTCGTCGCCGTGTTCGCCACGCGCTGAAGCATCTGTTTTTCCGTCATGCCTTGCTCGTAATCCTGCAAGATGGCTTGCGCCTTTTTGACATCCTCCGCCATCTGCGGCGGCGGCGGGGCCACCTCTTGCCCAGCGGCGGCGGCTTCGTGCGCCTGCATGGCGATGGGCGCGATGCCTTCCACCAGCTTCTTTGCTGCGTCCAGCGTTTCCTGCCGGCCATCCCACACTTCAAAATTCATCCGTTCCGCGATTGCCGCCTCGGGCTGCGGGTTCTTGGCGTAAAGCGTCGCCGTCTTGCGATTGATCATCTGTTGCATCACGTCGAGCACGCACAAATCTTTTTCATCTGTTTGACTCTTGGCGATGCTCGGCCATTGTTTGCCGGCGGCAAACTTCTGTTCCTCACGGATGCGGTCAAACGTCGGCTTCCAAAACTTACGTTCCGCCCGCACGCGCTCCTGCAACTCTTGCACCAGCGCCGCCCGGCTGCTATCACGCGGCGCAGACGCCAGCGGATTGGGCAACTTGCCGGTCGTCACCACCGCGCCCGCCGCCTTGATCCGGTCAAAAAATCCCATCGGTTGCTCTGTAATGGTTTCCATAAAAAATTCCTGTTAATTCTGTTAATCCTGTCTAAAAAAACGTTCACGGTTGGTAAACCAGATAGGCGAACGCCTTGCGCCCCTTCACCGTTAGCGCCCGAAATTCCCGCCGCCACCCTTCCGGCGTCGTCGGGTTCTGCAATTCGGTTTTTGTATCTGTGTCCATCTGTCGCTCAAATTGTTTCCGCTTTCCGCTTTTTTCGTTTCCGTTTTTTAGCTTCGCCCCGCCGTGAACGCCTTTTCATCGCTCACACCCTGCCCCCAGCTATGCCACGCCATCGTGCCCGGCTTCGGCAGATCGCTGATCATCTTGCGTTCCGCCGGCGTCAACGTGTCCAGCCCCATGCCCAGCAACGCCAACGCCGCCACAAAATCGTCGTGCTTGCCGCTCGGGAAATGCAAAAGCTCCTGTTCCGCTTCGCCCCACTTCGGCCAATGCTTCGGAAACCGCACCATGCCGCTCGCCATGCTGTTGCGGATGCTGATCACGCGATGCTCTTGTAAGTCCTTTGTCTCGGCAGTTTCTTTGATGTATTGGAACACCCGCTTTTCCTGCATCCGCTGCCGCAGAAACGGCCCGATGCTCCCCGCAATCTGATCCTTCGCCGCGAACCAGATGGCCGGACGTTTCCGCGCCATCAGATCAATCATCTTGTCGGTCATCACCAGCGTGTCGCTGCGATCCCATTCCGTTTCCGGCAACACCCAAATCGTCCCGCTCGCATCAATGCCCACCACCAGCAAGCAATGCCGGTCGTTCTGCTGCGCGCCGCGCACCGCGTGATCGCTCGCCACGTAAATCCGCAACGCCTTCGGCAACTCGTCCGCCGTGTAAGTTTTCAGCCATTCCTTTTTGAAGAACTTGCCTTCTGTCGGCGTCGGATTGCATTGCGCCTGCACCTGAAAATCTTCCCGCACCAGTTCGCTCTGGTTTTCCCGCTGCGCCAGCCAGAACTCTTTTGAAAATCGTTCCGGCCACAACGGTTCATCAATCGCGCGGCACAAAACATCGCCCGCTTCCGCCAACGCCGGCAGACGTATCACTTCCCATTTCTCGCGTTCCTTGGGATCGAAATGCAGATTGTCCTTGTCCAGAATCCGGCCCTGCGGATCGTCCTCGTGCTTGCGCGTGCCGATCATGCAGATGCCGCCCGTTTCCTCGTTCAACCGGCTGGAACAATCCGAGACATAGCAATGCCACGCATTATCCCGCGTTGCCGCGCTGCGCGCTTCTTCGGCGTTCTTGAAAAAATCATCAATCAAAATCCAGTCCGCGCCGAAACCGCCGCCCATGCCGTCGCGGCCCGTGAACATCCACACGCCGCCCGCCACCGTCTGCAACCGATCCATCGCCCGGCTATCCGTCCGCAGTTGCGCCAGCGGACTCGGGAACGCCGTGCGGTAACCGCCGCTGTCAAACACATCGCGGCAATCCCGGCCCAAATCACTCGCCAGCTTGTCCGTGTGCGTGATGACGATGCCGCTGCGATGCGGCCAGTTGCCGGCCAGCCACGGAACCAGCTTGCGCACGCTCAACTCGCTTTTCCCGTGGCGATACGGGATCGAGATCATCAGATTCTTTTTCTGTCCTTCGCGCCGCGCAAATTGCATCAGCTTGCCGCCGATGTATTGGTGATGCCGCGCCACCTTGTAACGGCTCTTGCTCACGTCCAACGGTTCGCTCGGCAACGGACTGGTGAGTTGCGCGAACGCGATCAGATCCCGCTGGGCAAGTTTTCCGTAAGCCAGCCGCGCCTGTAACAGTTGCGGGGTGATCAGCGTCATGGCGATGAGTAAAAGAAATTTCATGCCGTTTTCGTCGTCGCTGCCGGATGTTGGTTTCCGCTGCCGTTTCCGCTTTCCGCTTTCCGCTTTTCTCCCGCCGTCGCCGTCTTGGTCGTCGCCGTTACCGGCGTCACCCCGAGGCGCTTCAGTTCCGCCAAAATCTCCGCTTCCCCCCATTGCTCCACCGGCTTGCTCGTGTCCACGGCGATGTCGTTGTTCACCGTCACGTTCACGCCGTTCTCGTCCGGGTTGTTCTTCCACTCGTCCGCGCAGGAATTTCGCAGCGCAAAGATCACCGCCCGAGCATCCGGCCCCGCCACTTCCAGCCGCTTTTCCCAGTAAAACGTGCGCGCCGCCCGGGCTTTCGTTAAGGCGTCAGAAAATTCCTTGTGCGTTTCCGTCCAGGCATAGATCGTTTCCCGCGAAACGCCGATGTGCCCAGCGAACGCCGTCAGCGAAAAACCCTTCGCCATGAAGTTGATGATGTCCGCGCAGTATTTTGAAAGATAAACCGAAGGCCGACCGCTTGACTTGTTTCCGATTTCCGATTTCCGATTTCCGATTTTGATTTGCTCCGGCTGGCACTTTTTGACGTTCGCCTGAATCCGTTGCCGCGCCGTCAGCTTCTTTTTTTTGGGTGAAGCCTCTGCCGGTCTTTCCGCTTTCCGCTTTCCGCTTTCCGCTTTTGGGTTTTCCTGTGCCACGCCCCGAGCATAGCTTTTAGTTATACTCGTTCAACCGTCCCGCTTTTCACCCTTTTTTCACCCCGCCGCGCACGATCCTAAAATTGTTTTTCTTGATCCACCGTCTGACGCTCGCCGGCGTGGCCACCAGCGTGCGCGTTTCCTGATCCCGCTCCATCGGCAACCCCGCCATGCGCGCCTTGTAAAGAAACGAAACCGTCCAGCCGGTTTCCGCCCCCGCCAATTCCTTCACGGTCAACTTGGTAGATACTTGGATCATTGATTCAAAGCCTTGTTTGCTATCCGCATATAGCGGTTGCTGGCATTGTGCCATTTCTTGAACACGCGCCGACGCTGGCTGCGGTTTCTCAACTTCGCCGCCCGCACCGCTTTGCTGCAATAGCGAATGACATGGATTAGCTTGTGACTCTCGTTCGTCATAAAATTTATGCGTTCTCTGCGTTCTCTGCGGTTAAATCAATCCGCGAACTGCTTCCAAAGAAATTCCGTGTGCGCCCCCGTGCTGCGCACCGTCCGATTCCCCATGTCCTCCACGCACGCCGCGAACACGCGATGAACTTTCGCCCGGTTCGCCCGCCAGCGCAGCCGCCACTTGCCGCCGTCGTTCTCCATAACCGCGTCCCCGAGCACCTGCCGACATCCCAGCATCGCCTGACGCTCATCCTTGCCTTCGATGGCATACAACGCCCCTTTCAAAGTCTCAAAGCTAAAAGCCTTTGAATCCTTTGACTCTTTAACCTTTAAGTTAGAACCCGCGCCAGTTCCTATTTTGGGAACTGCGGGATTTATTGGCTTTTCCGGTGGTTTTCCGGTAGCACACCGCAAGGTGTTCCCATTTTGGGAACTCGGCAGACTTTGGACTTTGGACTTTGGACTTTGGACTAGCTCCGCGCTCACTTCCGCCAGCGCCCGCTTCAGACTCGGCGCTGGTTCCACCAGTTCGCCCTGCGCCTGTCCCGGCGCTTGATTCACCATCGCCATGAACGCCAGCATTTCATCCTGCTTATAGAACCAGTCCACCGCCCACATGGCGCTGTCTGGATAGATCAGGATTTCCCAGCCGTCCGCGATTTCCTCCACATGAAGAATCCGCGCACTCACCAACGCCGCCACCACTTCCGCCACATGATTTTTCCCGATCTTCAACAATTCACATAGCCGCGTCCGATTCGGGATCACCACGCGCGTCCGACCTTGCCCCAGCGTCGCCTTGATGCAGAACTCCGCCAGCCGCCGCGCCCGGCCCGTGATGTCCGCGCGATCCAAGTCCGCCCGCATCCGCGCCGCCACCTTCCGAAAATCCGTGTCTGCTGTGATAACCGTTGTCATTTTATTCTACCGCCGGTGCAACCGGCATTGTGTTCTCTGCGTTCTCTGCGGTTAAATTTTCCGCTTTCCGCTTTTCGATTTCCGCTTTCACCAGCCTCACGTGCCGACATTCCAAGCCGTTGATCTCATACCGTGGACACCCGCAACCCCACCCGCGCCGTCGCCTATCCTCATCCCAATAATCCTGGTCAACGATATAAGCCTCATCCGCCCGCGACCCGCTCCAAACCCGCCACCGCGTCGGCTCGCCCGGTATTGGCTCGATCACAAACTATCAATCGGCAGCTTCACCCGCCGTTCCGCCGGACTCATCACATGATTGTAAATCTGCGTTGTCTCAATCCGTGAATGTCCCAGCAACTTCTGCAAATCGTAAATGTTCCCACCGTCCTCCAAAAAATGCGTGGCGAAACTGTGCCGAAACGTGTGCGTGCTGGCTTTTTTGGTGATGCCCACAATACGGATGGCCCGCCCCACCGCCCGCTGCACCGTTTCCTCGAAAATGTGGTAACGCTTGAAAACGCCGTCACGGTCATCCCGCACCAGATCACGAGCCGACATCACATACTGCCAACCCCACGAACGCGCCGCGCCCGGATTCTTCACGCCATAAGCGTTTGGCAACGCCACCGTCCAACCGCCATCCTGGTCAAACATCAATTTCAATCGCGCCAAGTGTTCCTGCAACGGTTGCACCAACACCGCCGGCAATGGCACGGGCCGATGTTTCCCACCCTTGCCATCAATCACCGTCACCACCCTGCGATCAAAATCAATATCCTTGACCATCAACCGCACCACTTCGCCCACGCGCAAACCGCAACCGTATTGCAACAACGCGCACAGCCGCGTCATTCCCGCCATCGCCGCCAACACCTTGCGCACTTCATCACGGGAAAACACCACCGGCAAATGTGACGGCTTACTGGCGGCGGCAAACTTGCCGATGTCGCCCAGCGGTTTCTCTAAAAACTTGTCGTAAAACAAAACCAGCGCGCACAGGTTCTGATTCTGGGTTTTCCAAGTCACATCCCGCTTGTTCGCCAGCATGGAAAGAAAACGGTTCACATCATCCTTGGACAACTCGCGCGGATCACGCTTGCCGCAGAACAGCACAAAATCCAAAACATTGCTGACATACGCGGAAATCGTCGCCGGACGATAATTTTTCATCCGCATCCAGTCAGCAAACTCCTCCCGCAACCGGCGCTTCATTGCGGCTTTCTGCGGTGAAAATGCTGTTACGGCAACATTCATGTTGTGGAATAACTGTTACACAGCCTGATTTCATTGGCGATTTCGCGCCAAAAAATAGTTGAAGATTTATGCTGCAAAACCCAAGCGGCTTGGGTATATTCTAACCATCGAAGGCGATTAAGCCTCCGAAAAACAAAAAGAAAAATATGAAGACCACCAAATATGTAGCCCTCGATTGTAACGGTTCGGCGCTCCAGTTCACCGGATCTGGCCGCTCGGTGCAGTGCGCTGATGAGTCCGCCGACCTGTTCGATACACAGGCCGAAGCCGAAGCCGCCCTGAAGTTGGCTGAAGAACGCGGCGGGCAGGTTGTCCCGCAGCACGACCCCACCGACCGATGAACGCCGAAGCATCCAGATACCTCGCCGCCATTGGGCGGCGAGGAGGCGAGGCCAAATCAGCCGCGAAAGCGGCAGCGGCAAAAGAGAATGGGAAGCGCGGCGGTAGGCCGAAGAAAAAGAAGCACATTGACGTTCGGGCTGTGTAACAATGCGCTGATGCAGACCACCGGCGGGCGTCTCCCGTGAATCGGTAACGTCTCTTGCGCTCGTGAGTTGGTCGGTCGGTGGCTGCATAGCTATTCGTTCGGAAGCCCGGCGGCATCGTAGGTTTCCAGCGCGGCATTTGCGGCCTCGGCATATTCGAGCGCACCTTCCGCCCATTCCATCGTTTGCAGCGCCCACACATTTCCGTCAGTGTCGGTTTTCTTGCGGTCAGTTCGGACGCTGGCGAGATAGCCAGCAGCTTTTATGAGCGTGTCCGCGAGCATTTTGTTTTCGCGTTCAAGCTTGCGGCACAGATACAGAGCGCGGTCACGGTCGGTTTCTTTTTCCTTCGTGTATTCCGGCGTCAGCTTCATCTGCATGAGCAGATTATTTGTGCGTGGAGTCGGGACTTCCGAACCATGCGCCGCAGGCGAATCGGCGGTGGCCTTGTCAGTTCGATTGTCGTTTGGCATAGAGATTATTTTTGGGCGTTCGCGCCGATTCGCTGAGCTTGGTCGTTCAGCATCAGAGTTTCGGGCGGAAGATCACGATTGCGACCGGGAATGGCGCAGCCGCTTCCGCTCCGGCAAAAGTCACGCGGCCTTTGGGATAGCGCACTTCACCTTTCACCGCGTAGTTGTGCCACCAGTTCGTGTCCACGCGGGCAGG
>Ga0228702_1000718_pt1 | contig 23745 bp, 21 predicted proteins | sample McNCre217_Aug_MG_2_FD_178018 | JGI IMG/M metagenome (GOLD analysis project Ga0228702, IMG submission 178018) | Freshwater microbial communities from McNutts Creek, Athens, Georgia, United States - 20-17_Aug_MG | ecosystem: Environmental > Aquatic > Freshwater > Creek | place: USA: Georgia...
GCCGTCGTAGACCTCATACAAGAAGGAGGTGTCACTCGGCAGGGCTGAAACAATTTGTTTTAGATCGGCGACAGCGATGTGCTTGGCTGCATCAACACGGAATCCTTTCACGCCCAAAGAGAGAAGATCTTTTAGGTAGCCCACGATCTTGCCTTGAACCTTTGGGCTCGAGGTGTCGAGGTCCGGCAGTCCGAGAAGTTCGCAGTCTTGAACCTCGGTTAGGTCGTTCCAGTCCTGGATACCTCCGGTCGTGTTGCCGCAGTGGTGGAAATCGGCTTCGGTATAAAGGCCCGGATATTCATATTTGCTGTGCTTAGTGCCGGCCCAGCCATCGATGCTGCTAGCAGCCATGTGGTTGATAACCGCATCTACGATTACCGAGACCCCAGCTTTTGAACAAGACTCCACCATGTTGGCAAACTCTGCTCGGGTGCCCAGCTTCGATTCAATTTTGTAGCTGACCGGCTGATAGTGAATCCACCACTCGGTGCCAACGATGTGCTCTTGCGGCGGGCTAACTTCGATCCAGTCATAGCCAGCCGGCCCAAGGTTGGTCGCACACTCCTTCGCGAGCGAGTTCCAGTTCCACTCAAACATCTGCGCGCCTACGCTCTTGGTAGTTACTACCTGACCGGAGGCATCCTGGCCAGAGCTATCGGCGGCAAGCGAAATTCCGGCTGGCAACAGGGCCAGAGCGGTAGCCGCCGCAAGCGACTTGATTGCGCGTTTGAATGAGTGGTTTTTGAGCATGCCAGAACTCTAGCCGACCCAGTCGACATGTTGTTGTCTGCTTTGATGCGCAATGGTCTGTGAGTAACTTCTGCAGGTAATCCGCCGGCGAGGTTTGCTATTTGAATGCACAGAAAAAACACTCATCATTCGGCCAAGGTAGCTGCCGCGGTTCTCTTGGTTACGTCCGCCTTTGCAGCGTTGGTGGCCCAATCGGTCAGCGCAACGCCCGACAGTCTGGTTCCCGTGTGTGTCCTGGATGAGTGTTCCGTGAGATTTGACTATTCGGGGGCTTATCAGCTTTGGAATCCGCCAAGCGGCGCATCAAATTTGCGGTTTGACTTGTATGGTGCTCAGGGAGGCCAAGGTGCCGCGAGTTCAAGCGGCGGCGGCCTGGGTGGTCACATCTCGGGAGCCATCACCACGTTGCCAGCAAGCCTGCTCGTCTATGTGGGCGGTGCCGGTTCTCGCGGTGCTGGTTCGCCTGGTGGATTCAACGGTGGCGGCTATGCAGGCACTGGACATGGTGATGAGGGGTCTGGTGGCGGAGCCACAGACATTCGAACTACAACTTCTTTGAATGACAGGTTAGCCGTGGCCGGCGGCGGCGGCGGAACCGGCGGATTTAACTGGTCTACTGCTGGGCTCGGTGGCTCGGGTGGAGGGCTATCAGGTGCAGATGGCGGTTGGGGTCAGGCCGCGCCCGGCACAGGCGGAAGCCAAAGTTATGGCGGAACCGCCGGGCGCCCTAATGGCGGATCCATCGGCTCCGGTGGGTACCCAGGTTTTGGTGGCCGCGGTGGCTCGAGTTATTTCTCCGGCGGCGGTGGCGGAGGAGGCGGCTATTTCGGTGGTGGTGGCGGTGGCTCAGACACCGATACTTGTTGCTTCAACGGAGGCGGTGGCGGTGGTGGCTCCAGTTATGCGAAACCGGGCGAAACCAGTTCAGTTCAATACGCAACTGGCGAAAGGGTTGGCAGCGGCTACGCAGTGCTGACCTACCACTGGGTCTATGTTTCCCCGAATCCGACCCCTACTCCTTCGGACTCAGCGAGTGCATCTCCTGCGCCGAATCCGTCAGCAACGGCATCTTCGACGCCAACTCCGTCAACAACCTCGACTCCTACGTCGAGCTCTTCGCCGAGTCCGTCATTGTCGGTCCCCACAGTGAGTTCATCGCCAAGTCCAAGCGCGTCTTCGTCGTCAAGCCCGACTACGGCGCCAACTTCTGCAGCTTCCCTGCAAGCTTCTGTTTCACCGTCGCCTTCTGCCTCGCCTTCTGCCTCATCGGTTCCCAAAGCTGAAAGCAGTCCTTCACCGACGGCGACCGCGCAGCCTCAACCGACAGCTAGCCAAAGTCCAGTGGCGAACGTAGTCACTATTCCAACCGCCGACCCAACTCCGCAGCCGACCACGTCGCCGAGCACGTCGCCAATTAGCCAACCTGTTCTCGAGACTCCGCAGCCGGTGCAACAGATTTCTCGGCCGAGCGAGCAACCCGTTGAGACCTCAACCGGAATTCAGGTGGGTACGACCGCTCCCATCAATCTGCCGGTCTCCATCGACTTGCCGAGTTCAACCTCGACCTCAGACGATGGACCGTCAACATCGGGTTCACAGGCAGTCAGTGTTCCGGTGGTTCAACACCGGCCGGCCAGATACGTGTTCAAAGCGACCTCGTCGACCGAAACCTATGGCACTGAAGTGCCTGACTTTGAAGTGGCTGGTCCGAGCGATCAGACACCCCAATCAACAATTATTGAAATCGCAACTGCGAACGAAAAGCCGTCACAGCCTGCTAGGTCAGCGGTTCTCCGAATGACAAACGTGTCGCCTCAATTAATCGGGGGAGTAGTAGCTGCGGGTGTTGCGACCACGCTCGCCGTGCTCAGAATTCGGTTGCGTCGAACCGCATCCGTGAAAAAACCTGCGCGAAGTCCCCGCTCCAAGGTTCGACGATTGGTTCGGATTAGCTAAAGATGACGGTGCGGTCGCCGTCGAGAAGAACTCGGTGCTCGGCAAACCAACGCATTGCCTGAGTCAAAGTCTTTGACTCAACATCCTGGCCGATTGAAACCAGGCGCTTCTTTGAGTCTGAGTGCTGAACGCGAACCACGTTCTGCTCGATGATCGGACCCTCATCGAGGTCTGCAGTCACGAAGTGTGCGGTGGCGCCGATTAGCTTGACGCCGCGAGCGTGGGCCTGCGCGTATGGGTTCGCACCCTTGAAGCCAGGTAGGAACGAGTGGTGAATGTTGATGATGCGACCCTCGAACTCCTTGCAGAATTCTTCAGAAAGCACCTGCATGTAGCGAGCAAGGATGATCATCTCGATGCCTGCCGAGTGAATGAAAGTGCGAAGCATTGACTCGAAGGCTCGCTTGTCGGCCTCGCCGGTGATGGCGTGCTCTTCAAATGGAATCGAATAGAACTCGGCAAGTGAAGCAAGGTCTGAGTGGTTGCCGAACACGGCAGGGATCTCAACCGGAAGCTGGCCGCTGCGCTGACGGAACAGGATGTCGTTTAGGCAGTGTGCGCTCTTCGAAACCAAGACCAAAGTCTTCATCGGGCGACCGACGATGTCGAGGACCGAATCCATGTTGTAACGCTCGATAACCGGGGCAAGTTGTGCCTCAAACATCTCGCGTGGAACTGCCGACTCAATCTGCAAACGCATGAAGAAACGACCGGTGTCTAGTGAGGTGTACTGGTGCGACTCGGTGATGTTTCCGTTTGCTGCCACAATCGCGCCAGAGATGGCATGAACGATGCCCGGCTTGTCTTCGCAAACAAAGGTGAGAACCCAGTGGGTTGTGGCTGATGAGGTCATGGGAGCCAGTTTATCCGATGGTAGAATTGCACTACCGCAACCGGCCTATAGGAGCCCATTAATGTCTTCTTCATTCAACTTGCCACTCAGCGAAACTGACCCAGAAATCGCTGCAGTTCTAACCGCTGAGCTAAACCGCCAGCGCAACATGCTTGAGATGATCGCGAGCGAGAACTTCGTTTCACGCGGCGTTCTTGAGGCTCAGGGTTCGGTCTTGACCAACAAGTATGCCGAGGGTTACCCGGGCAAGCGTTACTACGGTGGTTGCGAGGCCGTTGACGTTGCCGAGAACCTAGCCCGAGACCGCGCGAAGGAACTGTTTGGTGCAGAGCACGCAAACGTTCAGCCACACTCTGGTGCGTCGGCAAACGCCGCTGTCCTTATGGCGCTGGCTAACCCTGGCGACCGCATCCTTGGTCTAGAGCTTGCTCACGGTGGTCACTTGACCCACGGCATGCGTTTGAACTTCTCGGGCAAGATGTATGAGGCGCACGCCTATGAACTAAACGCCGAGACCCACCTGATCGACATGGACATCGTTCGCGCACGTGCGCACGAGGTCAAGCCTGCGGTAATCATTGCCGGTTGGTCAGCCTATTCACGTCACCTTGACTTCGCTGAGTTCCGCAAGATCGCCGACGAGGTTGGCGCAAAGCTTTGGGTCGACATGGCTCACTTCGCTGGTCTAGTTGCAGCCGGTCTACACCCAAGCCCAGTTCCTTATGCAGATGTGGTTTCAACCACCGTTCACAAGACTCTTGCTGGCCCACGCTCAGGTCTAATCCTTTGCAAGGCTGAATACGCCAAGAAGATCGACTCAGCTGTGTTCCCTGGTCAGCAGGGTGGCCCATTGATGCACGTTGTAGCTGCCAAGGCTGTTGCTTTCAAGGCTGCGATGAGCGATGACTTCAAGGACCGCCAGAAGCGCACCCTAGAGGGCGCCGACATCATCGCCAAGCGCTTGATGCAGGCTGACGTAGTTGCCAACGGCGTTCAGGTTCTAACCGGGGGCACCCAGGTTCACCTAGTTTTGGTTGACCTTCGCAACGCACCGATCAACGGCCAAGAGACCGAAGACCTATTGCACGAGGTTGGCATCACTGTGAACCGCAACTCGGTTCCAAACGACCCACGTCCACCAATGGTGACCTCTGGTGTTCGCATCGGCACCCCGGCACTTGCAACTCGCGGCTTTGGTGCTGCAGAGTTCACCGAGGTTGCCGAGATCATCGCTGGTGTCTTGGTGCCAAACCCAGACATCGCGGCCCTTCGCGAGCGCACCCGCAAGCTAACCGAGGCATTCCCGCTATACAGCGGTCTTGAGAACTGGTAATCGCCGGTTTCCAAACCCTGATTTAGAGAGAACTAGATGACTGCGATTAAGCTCGACGGCCTGGCTACCGCCAAGGCGATCAAGGCCGAACTTGCCGAACGCGTCATCTACCTCAAGCAAAAGGGCATCACGCCTGGTCTTGGCACCCTGTTGGTTGGTGACGACCCGGGTTCACACTCATACGTGGCCGGCAAGCACCGCGACTGCGCCGAGGTTGGCATTCACTCGATTCGCATCGACTTGCCACAGTCGGCTTCATCGGCCGATGTTCGCGCCGCGATTCGCGACCTGAACTCTGCCAAAGATGTCACCGGCTACATCGTGCAGCTGCCGTTGCCTTTCGGCATCGACACCAACGAGATGCTCGAGCTGATTGACCCAGACAAGGATGCGGATGGCCTGCACCCGGTAAACCTTGGGCGCTTGGTACTCGGTGTTTCTGGCGAGCTAACTTCACCGCTGCCTTGCACCCCAGCCGGAATTGTCGAACTGCTTTCGCGCTATGACGTGCCAATGAAGGGTGCCGAAGTGGCCATCATTGGTCGTGGTGTCACCGTTGGCCGCCCACTTGGCCTTCTGATGACTCGCAAGGGCATCGACTCGACCGTGACCCTTTTGCACTCAGCATCACGCAATCTCGAGGAAGCCGTAAAGCGTGCCGACATTGTCATCGGTGCGCTTGGCGTAGCTCACTTCGTTCAGCCGGAGTGGATCAAGCCTGGCGCCGCAGTTCTCGACGTGGGCATCACTCGCGTCGAAGGCGCGGAGGGCAAGGCAACCCTGGTTGGCGACGTCGACCCACGTGTTGCGGAAATCGCCGGCTGGTTGTCACCAAACCCTGGTGGCGTTGGCCCAATGACCCGCGCAATGCTGGTCAAAAACGTAGTCGACGCAGCTTCTCGCTAACAACTAGCTCTTCCCAGTAAAAAATCCGTCTATTTTTCACCCAATTTGGGTGTATTTTGGTGCGCCACGCGGTGAGATTTTGGTTAATTTTGCTTCTGAAAAAAGATTTATAAATTCTTTACGCGACACGCCATAAGTTATTTGCGAAGCACTACATCTAGGGCTTAGTCTGATTCTCGCAACTAAATAAGCCAAAAATCGGGGAAAACACGCACTTATCTAGTGTCGTGCGAGATTCGCAAAAACCTCTCAAAGAGCAACGAATCGCCAATTCACCAGGCCGAAGTTAGAGATTTTTAGATTTAGAGGAGAAATATCATGACCGTTACCGTTTACACCCTTCCTTCATGCGTCCAGTGCGACAGCACCAAGAAGTTCCTAGACCGCAACGACGTTGAGTACAACGTGGTTGACATGAGCCAGGATGAGACCGCGCTAGAGCTAGTTAAGGCTCTTGGCTACCAGGCAGCTCCAGTTGTTATTGCTGGCGACGACCACTGGTCAGGCTTCCGCCCTGACATGATCGCCAAGCTAGCCGCAGCCTAAACCGCTCCGCAGATGTTCGAAATCGCATATTTTTCGAATGTCTCTGAGAACACCAAACGCTTCGTCGACAAGCTAGGCGTCACGCACCACAGAATCCCGGTAATGGCATCGGAAACTCCTCTGATGATGTCTGAGCCTTATGTTCTAATCGTTCCAACCTACGGGGGAGGCGACGATGCAACCAGTGTTCCAAAGCAGGTCATTCGCTTCCTCAACCAGCAACAAAATAGAGATTTAATCCGCGGGGTAATAGCTGCGGGAAACACCAACTTCGGCGACAAATACTGCCGAGCAGGTGAGATCGTGGCAATGAAATGCCAGGTCCCACTGCTCCACCGGTTCGAGTTGCTGGGAACCCCTTACGACGTCGAAGTCGTGCACAACAAAATGGAGACACTATGGAATCAACACTGATGGAGAAGACTCAGGCTTCGACCCTGGGCTACCACGAGCTAAACGCGATGCTGAACCTCTACAACGATGAGGGCAAAATTCAGTTCGACAAGGACAAGCTGGCTGCGCGCCAGTACTTCCTTGAGCACGTGAACGTGAACACAGTGTTCTTCCACAACCTTAAGGAACGTCTCGACTACCTAGTCGAGAAGGAGTACTACGAGCCAGAGGTGCTCGACATGTACAGCTTCGAGTTCCTGACCAAGATCCACGACTACGCGTTCTCATTCAAGTTCCGCTTTGAGTCGTTCCTAGGTGCGTTCAAGTTCTTCACCAGCTATGCGATGAAGACCTTCGATGGCGCACACTACCTAGAGCGCTTCGAGCACCGCGTAGTTATGACCGCTTTGGTTCTTGCCGAAGGCAACGAAGAGCGCGCCATGAAGCTTGTAGAAGAGATGATTACCGGTCGTTTCCAGCCGGCAACCCCGACCTTCCTAAACTGTGGCAAGGCTCAGCGCGGCGAGTTCGTCTCATGCTTCCTTCTTCGCACCGAAGACAACATGGAGTCAATCGCTCGTGCGATCAACTCTTCACTTCAGCTTTCAAAGCGTGGTGGCGGTGTTGCGCTTTCACTAACCAACATCCGTGAATCAGGCGCACCAATCAAGAAGATTGAAGGCCAGTCATCGGGCGTCATCCCAGTGATGAAGCTTCTCGAAGACTCATTCAGCTATGCCAACCAGCTGGGTGCTCGCCAGGGTGCCGGTGCCGTTTATCTAAACGTTCACCACCCTGACATCATGAAGTTCTTGGACACCAAGCGTGAGAACGCCGACGAGAAGGTTCGCATCAAGACTCTGAGCCTCGGCGTTGTCGTTCCAGACATCACCCTTGAGCTAGCCAAGAACAACGAAGACATGTACCTCTTCTCTCCATACGACGTTGAGAAGGTCTATGGCATGCCATTCAGCGACATCTCGGTTACTGAGAAGTACCAGGAGATGGTTGACGATGCTCGCATCAAGAAGACCAAGATCAAGGCTCGTCAGTTGTTCGAGACCATCGCTGAGCTTCAGTTCGAATCTGGCTACCCATACATCGTTTATGAAGACACCGTAAACCGCACCAACCCAATCGAGGGCCGCATCAACATGTCGAACCTCTGCTCAGAGATTCTTCAGGTCAACACCCCGACCACCTACAACGCCGACCTAAGCTACAACGAGATCGGCAAGGACATCTCTTGCAACCTTGGTTCGATGAACATCGCTATGGCGATGGATTCACCGGACTTCGGTGGCACCGTTGAGGCGGCTATTCGTGCGTTGACCGCTGTTTCTGACCTGTCAGACATCGAGTCGGTTCGTTCGATTCAGTATGGAAACGACCAGTCACACGCAATCGGTCTTGGCCAGATGAACCTTCACGGCTACCTAGCCCGTGAGCGCGTTCACTATGGTTCAGAAGAAGGCATCGACTTCACCAACATCTACTTCTACACCGTGGTTTACCACGCGATTCGCGCATCGAACCTGATCGCAATCGAGCGCGGCAAGGTGTTCGGCAACTTCGAGAACTCGAAGTATGCAACCGGTGAGTTCTTCGACAAGTACACCCAGGAGGAGTGGAAGCCAGCAACCGCACGCGTTGCCGAGCTATTCGCGAACGCTGGCATTGCTATTCCTACCCAGGCTGACTGGAGCGCGCTTCGCGAATCAGTAATGAAGCACGGAATCTACAACCAGAACCTTCAGGCTGTTCCACCAACCGGTTCGATCTCATACATCAACAACTCGACCAGCTCGATTCACCCGGTCGCATCGAAGATTGAGATCCGCAAGGAAGGCAAGCTAGGTCGCGTTTACTACCCAGCTCCGTTCCTAACCAACGACAACCTTGAGTTCTACGACGACGCCTACGAAATTGGCCCAGAGAAGATCATCCAGACCTATGCTGCTGCAACCCAGCACGTAGACCAGGGTCTTTCACTGACCTTGTTCTTCAAGGACACCGCAACCACTCGCGATGTCAACAAGGCTCAGATCCAGGCTTGGCGCGCAGGCATCAAGACCATTTACTACGTTCGCATTCGTCAGATGGCACTAGAAGGCACCGAAGTTGCCGACTGCGTCAGCTGCATGCTCTAAGCAAAGAAGGAGATCAAAATGGCTGAAACCAAGCACAAGATCGCTCGTCCGGTCAACTGGAACAAGCTCGAGGACCCAATGGACCTCGAAGTTTGGAACCGACTGACCTCAAACTTCTGGCTTCCTGAGAAGGTGCCAATGGCTAACGACATCCAGTCGTGGGCAACCCTTCGTCCAGAAGAGCAGCTAGTCACCATGCGTGCCTTCACCGGTCTAACCTTGCTTGACACCATCCAGGGCACCGTTGGCGCAATCTCGTTGATTCCAGATGCTGTCACCATGCACGAAGAAGCGGTCTACACCAACATCTCGTTCATGGAGTCTGTGCACGCGAAGAGCTACTCTTCAATCTTCTCGACTCTGTGCTCAACCGATGAGATCGAGCAGGCTTTCCGCTGGTCAGAAGAGAACCCTTACCTTCAGAAGAAGGCCGAGATCGTTCTTGGTTACTACCGCGGTGACGACCCGCTAAAGCGCAAGGTTGCGTCAACCCTGCTCGAGTCATTCCTGTTCTACTCAGGCTTCTACTTGCCTATGTACTGGTCATCACGAGCTAAGTTGACAAACACTGCCGACTTGATTCGCCTCATCATCCGCGACGAAGCCATCCACGGTTACTACATCGGCTACAAGTTCCAGAAGGGCATGGAGCAGGAGACCGAAGCGCGTCGCGAAGAGATCAAGGCTTACACCTATGACCTGCTTCTCGAGCTATACGACAACGAAATCAAGTACACCGCCGACCTATACGACGGCCTTGGTTTGACCGAAGACGTCAAGCACTTCTTGCACTACAACGCAAACAAGGCTTTGATGAACCTCGGCTTCGACCCGTTGTTCCCTCGTGAGGTTTCACAGGTTAACCCTGCGATTCTTTCTGCTCTGTCACCAAACGCAGACGAGAACCACGACTTCTTCTCTGGCTCAGGTTCGTCTTACGTAATCGGTAAGCACGAGGCCACCAGCGATGACGACTGGGACTTCTAAAGCAACAAGCCTTCGCCCTACACTGGGCAAACTTGGTCCGGCGCTAGTTGCCGGGGTCGCCTATCTAGACCCCGGCAACTTCGCGTCTAACCTGGCTTCGGGGGCGATGTTCAACTATTCACTCGTCTGGGTGGTTTTGATTGCTAACGCGACCGCTTGGTTCGTGCAATACCTTGCCGCAAAGCTAGCGATCGGCAGCGGCGAAAGCCTGACCGGCCTGCTCAGCGGCCGCTTCAAGAGCAAATTCGCACGCCTGGCCTATTGGCTTCAGGCCGAGGTAGTCATCCTGGCCACCGAAATCGCCGAGGTGGTCGGCGGCGCCGTAGCTTTCAATATTCTTTTTGGCCTGCCACTTGGTGTCGGAGCCGTCTTGACCGCTGTAATCTCGATGGTCATCCTGGCTAGCCAGGGTCGAACCCGCGGTTTCTTCACCGCTCTGATCATCGCGCTGACCGTGGTCACCTCGGCCGGCATCATCGCGGCCGTGAACTTCGGTCTAATCGTGCCCGGCGAGCTATATGCGGGATTGGTTCCGCGCATTCAGTCGCAGGCAGAACTCTTGGTCACCCTCGGCATGCTCGGCGCCACCGTGATGCCGCACGCTATCTATAGCCACTCGGCATTCGTGCGCGACAAGTTCGGTCTGGTCGACAGCACACCGGCCCGCCGAGTGCTGCTCAGGGTGACTCGCATCGATGTCACCCTGGCGCTAGGCATCGCCGGTTTTGTGAACCTGTGCCTGCTATTAATCGGTGCCACAGTCTCTCGCGATGGTGCCGATCGCAGTGACCCGATCTATGACACCTTCCACCTGCTCTATTCAACGATTAGCCCAGTGTTGGCAGTGATGTTTGCCCTCGCCCTACTGGCTAGTGGCCTGGCTTCCTCGGCCGTGGGCGCTTATGCCGGTGGCGAGGTCATGGGCAGCATGATCAACCGTCGAATCTCACCATGGATCCGTCGTGCAATCACCATCGTTCCCGCGGTGCTGATCATGCTCGTTACCTATAGTCCGACCGCGGTTCTGCTCTTGAGTCAGGTGGTTTTGTCATTCGGGTTGCCGTTTGCTCTAGTGCCGTTGGTATACCTGACTTCAAAGAAGAAGATCATGGCCGAATTGGTGAACACCAAACGAACCGTGGCACTTGGCATCGTGATTTGCATCGCGCTAGTCGCGCTCAACCTAAAGCTGGTGCTAGACACACTCAGCCCGTTTGTTGGCTGGTATTAGAAGCGCGAGCGGATCGCCCAAAGGTCAGGGAATACCGGCCTGAACAGGGTCGAGGCTAGGTAACCAACACCCGAAGAGCCACCCGAGCCCATCTTGTGGCCGATGGTTCGCTCGACCATCTTGACGTGGCGATAACGCCACTCTTGCAGGCCTTCATCCAAATCGACAAGTCGTTCGCAAATTGCTGCGGCATCATCGTCGGTTCGGTGAACCGCGAGCAAGACATCCTGGACGCCTTCGTGTGCTTCATAACCAACGGCGACGTCTCGGTTCAAGACTTCGGCCGGGATGCCGTGGCCGCGGCCGGCAAGATAGGCGAGTGCGCTATCCCAGAGTGATGGTCGAGACATCGCAGACTCGACGCGGGCACGAGCTGGCGAACCCGGAATCAGGTGCTCGGCCATGCCCATGCCAGAGCGCTTATCGGCTCCGGCGCCGGCCTGGTCGCGACGGCCAAGCACGGCTTCGAACTCGCGGAACTGTGCCGACTGAAAACCACTTGAAGACTGCAGACGACCGCGGAAAGTGTTGAACTGCAGGGGAGTCATGGTCTCGAGAATGTCGAGCTGACCAACGCAAGTCTTCATGATGGTGCGGACGCGTCCCAGAATCGCCAGTGCGCGGTGGGTTTGCCCGGCGACCAACACCTTTTGCAGTTCGGCGATCTCATGCAGCATCTGCTTGAACCAAAGTTCATAGGTCTGGTGAATGATGATGAACAACATTTCATCGTGCTCGCCATCAGACTCCGGCTGCTGCAGCTCGAGCAGTTCATCCACCTTCAAATACGAGATGTAGGTGATGGCCTTCTTGTCAGCTTCACCGGCTGCAGAGTTGCCATGCGATTCGGCGCTCATTAGGTGACTCGGCTTCCGTTGTCTTCGACCTCGAGATACTTCTTCGAAGCCACTAGGTCACGCATGCGGGCAAGGCCATCCCAGATTTCGACATAGCTGGTCGGCAGTGGAGCCATCGCCAGGCGAATCGAATCAGGCGTGCGATAGTCGGGCACGACGTTGGCAAACTTGCGCATGCCGGCGGCGATCTTCTTGGCGTCTGGGTGTCCGACGGTGATGTGGCCGCCGCGACGGTGCGCGTCACGCGGGGTCAGCAGTGTGAACCCGAGCGGTGCCAACCAGGCATCAAACAAATCAAGGATGAGTTGGCTGCCCGCCGCCGCCTTGGCGCTGATTGCGGTCATGCCGGCCTCTTCGATCATGCGATAGCTGGCCTGCATGACACGGATGCCGATGATTGATGGGCTCGCGATCTGGAAGCGGCGAATGCCTTCGGCAACTTCGAAGAATGGGCCCATTTCGAACTGCTTATCGTTGGCAAACCAACCCTGGATGGTCGGGGCGACCTCCGCCTGAATGCGCTTGGCGACATAAAGCCAAGCCGGAGCGCCAGGGCCAGAGTTTCCATACTTATAGGTGCAACCGACCGCGAGGTCTACGCCCCACTCGTCGAACTGAAGGTCGATGGCGCCGGCTGCGTGCGAGGCATCCCAGACCACCAAGCCGCCGTGAGAACGAACCAAGTCGGTGATGCCCTTGATATCTGGGCGGCTGCCCGAGCGATAGTGAATGGCCTGCAGGGTCACCAGTGCGACATCGTCGTTGAGGTGCGGTGCGAGGGCCTCAGGTGAGATCAGTTCGCAGTCGGACTCAATCTCGACCGAGCCAGGGCCGCCGGTGCCGTCATTGTTCAGGGTGACCAGGTTCAAGCCAAAGTCCTTGGCGATGCCGGCAAGAATGTAACGGTCGGTTGGGAAGTTAGAGGCATCGATGATGATGGTCTTGCGACCAGGGCGAGCCTTGATCGCTGCCAAACACATCTGATAGAAGTTCACCGAGGTGGTGTCCTGAACCAGGGTCTGGCCTTCAGCCGCGCCAAGAACCGAGCGACCGAGAAGGTTTCCGGCTGCCTGAGATTCATCGATCCAGTGAGCCCAACCGTCAACCAGTTCGCGACCCCACTCGTTGGTCAAGAAGTCGTTGACCCCGGCGACCGCAGCCAGTGGCAGTCGGCCGAGCGAGTTGCCGTCGAGATAGCAAAGCTCCGGGTCGCTGATCTGAAACTGGCTCTTATAGTGAGCTAGCGGGTCAGCGGCATCCAGCGCTTCGGCATAGCTGCGTTCGGTTGGTTGAGCCATGGGGCACACCTTTCAACATTGAAATTCTTTTCTAAGAATAAAGGATGAACGGCAGCCTAAATCGGCGACCAAATAGTCGTTAGCGAATCGTTTTAGACCAGAAGCTGTTGCTTGGCGAGCTTCTTGTAGAGCGGGGTAGAAACAACAAGTTCGCTGTGGGTGCCAACGCCAATTACCTTGCCGTGCTCCAGAACGATGATCTGATCGCTGTCGACCACGGTCGAAAGTCGGTGCGCAATCACAAGGAGCGTGCGGTTCTTGGCAACCGAGTCGATTGCATCGCGCATGCGCTGTTCGTTTAAGCCGTCAAGAGACGAGGTCGACTCATCGAGCAGCAGGATCGGCGGTGCTGACAACAGCGCACGGGCAATGGCCAAGCGCTGACGCTCGCCACCCGAAAGCATGATTCCGTTTTCGCCAACCTCGGCATCGAGGCCACGCTTGTCGCGCTCGAGAACTTCGGTCAGGTTCACCTCGGCCAAGACAGCGGTCAACTGCTCGTCGGTCGCGTCTGGCGAACCGATCATCAGGTTGGCGCGAAGCGAACCGGCCAAGACCGGGGCGTCCTGCTCGACATAACCGATCTGCGAACGCAGTGCGCTTCGGCTGATCGAGGTCACTGCCTGACCGTCGAGCAAAATCTGACCCGATGATGGCTCATAGAAACGCTCGATGAGCGAGAAGATGGTCGATTTACCAGACCCGGATGGGCCAACCAGAGCCACGCGTGAACCGCGCTTGATGGTAAATGAAACCTGCTCGAGAACCTCGCGGCTCTCCGGGTTTGGATTCTCTTCGGTGACCGGTGGCGCCGCATAACCAAACGAAACCTTGTCGAACTCGAGGGCAGTTGAATTCACCGCGGTGACCTTGGCAGCATTGCGGGCCTCGGCTTCGGTTTCTTCGAGTGGCACATCCAAGATTTCTTGAATTCGGGCCAGGGCACCAAGACCGGACTGGACCGAGCTATAGGCGCCGAAAGCCTGGCCGAGGGGGCGAATCATCTGGAACATCAACAAAATGAAGGTGATCAGGCTGGCAACCGAGGTGGTTCCGGTGGCCACGCGATAGCCGCCGACGCCGAGAACCACGATGAAGGCACCGTTCATCGCCAAGCCGGCAATCGGGGTGATCATCGCGTTGATTCGGGCAATCTTCACGCCCTGTTTGAAAGCCTCGGAGGCATCCTTGGCAATGGCATCGCTCTCGCGCTTTTCGGCACGAGCGGCACGGATGGTGCGAACTGCCGAAAGGGCACGGTCAACCGCGGCCGACATATCGCCAACTCGCTGTTGCGCCTTGGTGGTAGCCGAGCGAACTTGGCGCGCGGTGACCGAAATCGACGCGATGGCCACGACAACCATCAGCAGGGTTAGCCCGAGAAGCAAAGGGTCAATGATTGCCATGGCAATGAGAGAGCCAACGAAGACCAGGATGCCGCCAACCGCGTCAACCAGACCCTGGGTGAGGACGGCACGAAGCAGGGTGGTGTCCGAACCGACGCGCGAAACCAGGTCGCCGGTGCGACGCAGGTCATACTCGTGGATTGGCAAGCGAAGCAAACGGTGGGCAAGCTTCTGGCGGGCCGAAAGCACAACGCCTTCGCCGGCCTTGGCCAACACGTAATACATAAAGCCGCCGCTGACCGCGCTGCCCAGAATGACCGCGACGAGCAAGAAGACCAAACCGCCGAGATTGCTGCCCTTTTGAACTGCGGTAATGACCTGGCCTACTACTAGCGGCTGAGCCAGGCTAATGCCGGCGCCGAGCACCGACAGGGCCATCGCGATCCAGAGCGCACCCTTGTGTTCAAGTAGGTAGGGTACTAGCTGCGAGAACTTCGCCTTAGGACCAGTGTCTTTCGGTGCTAAACCTCGACCGCGTCCGCGGCCACCCATCATGCTCATGTGTTTATTAACTCGGTTCTTCTAGGTGGGGATTCCCAAAAATGGCTTCGTTCAACAAATAGTTGATCTCTGGCCAGGAAAGCGCTGCCGTATAGGCGGTGTTTTTTGAGAACCTATTGAAATCTACGCTCTTCAGAGCGGCGAGAGCTTCGGGGTGGATAACTCTCAGGAACATCACAGTCGAGTTCGGTTTGCGCTCAAACTCGGTGCGCACCTTGCCGCAACCAAAGCCGAAGATCGTCAGCGCAACATCGGCTACTTCGGGTTCGCATTTCTCGATGAGACCAAGATCTTGAACCTTCACCAGCGGGCGAAGATCTTCGCGGCGCTGCCAGATCTGAAAACAGGTGCTCAGGCTAGTTCGCTTCGAGAGGCGCTCGCCGGTTTCATCCACATAGTCAATCAGGATGTCGTGATCGGCCACTAGGTGGAAGCGACGGTCCAAGCGATTGATCACCGACCACTTGCGCCATGAGCGCGGCACGATGAAGCAGATGAATTCACTGTTGTCGGCGGCCTTATTAAAGAAGGGAATGCTAAGCGAGTTATTTCGCCCAAACGGCGGGTTCGAGATGGTCACCGCATCCTTGGCGGCGATTTTCTTGCCCAGAAAGTCGGCCTTCTTGACCAGTGCATGCTTCGGCTCGATGTCGAATGACAAGAAATCGGTAACCCCGAATTTTTGTGCGGCCCGGATGAAAGACCCGGTGCCTCCAGCCGGCTCGATTACGGTGCGTTTCGTCAAGTCTGGCACCAAGGTTTGCACCTCGGACATGAGCTTTTCAGCTAAGTCTGCCGGGGTGTAATACTGCTCTTTGCCGGTGACTCTGGTGTTGCCAAGCATCACTCGCGGAATCGCGGTTTCGAGCTTGGTAAGGGGCATTTCTTAAGGCTAGTAGATTAGCGTCTATGACTTCACACGAAGAGCAAACTCACATGATTGTCGCCCGCGGATTAACCAAGGTTTATGGCGACTTTACGGCCGTGGACGGCATCGATTTCGAGGTTCGCAAGGGCGAGGCCTTTGGCCTTCTCGGTCCTAATGGCGCTGGCAAATCGACCACCATGAAGATGATCGCCTCGGTTTCTAAGCGTACCGGCGGCGACCTCACCATCCTTGGTCTCGACCCGAATAAGCGTGGCCCTGAGATTCGCGCCCACCTTGGTGTGGTGCCGCAACAGGACAACCTCGACCGCGAACTAAAGGTTCACGAAAACCTATTTGTTTATGGTCGTTTCTTTGGTCTCAACCGCAAGTTCTTGAAGAACAAGGTTGAAGAGTTGCTCGAGTTTGCTCAGCTCACCGAGAAGCGCAACAGCAAGGCCGAAGAGCTATCTGGCGGCATGAAGCGCCGTCTAACCATCGCTCGCGGTCTGGTGAACGAACCAGAAATTCTGATGCTCGATGAGCCAACCACCGGTCTAGACCCTCAGGCTCGTCACATCCTCTGGGATCGACTCTTCCGTCTCAAGGAACAGGGTGTGACCCTGGTCATCACCACCCATTACATGGATGAGGCTGAGCAGCTTTGTGACCGCCTGATCGTCATGGATAAGGGCAAGATCATGGCCGAGGGTAGCCCGGCGGACCTGATCAAGCGCTATGCGAGCAAAGAGGTGCTCGAGGTTCGCTTTGGTTCGAGCAAGAACCTTGAGATTGCCGACCAGATTTCTCACCTGGGTCACCGCACCGAGGTCTTGCCCGACCGCATCCTGATCTATTCAGACAACGGCGATGCCGACCTGCAAGAAATCTTGAAGCTGGGGCTCGAACCGGTCACTTCGTTGGTTCGGCGCAGCTCGCTAGAAGATGTTTTCTTGCGTCTCACCGGCAGAACGCTGGTCGAATAATGAGCTCGACCACATCGATTGAAAAATCGGTTCACGGTTCGCAATGGCAAGGGTCATTGAAGCTGGTCAATGTGAGCCGGGCGCGCAATCTGGCCTGGCTGCATGTGGCCGAGGCCCGCATTCGCAACATGCTCAAGTGGTGGACCTCGATCGCGGCCTTCAGTCTGGGAAACCCGGTGCTCTACCTGTTCTCGGTGGGCATTGGCATCGGCGCGCTGGTTGATGCCAATGGTGGAAACTCTCAGTTGGGAAACGTCTCATACCTGACCTTCTTGGCACCAGCCCTGTTGGCCAGTGCTGCCCTGCAGTCGTTTCAAGAAGAGATGTCTTTTCCGATCATGGAGGGCTTCGAGTGGGACAAGAGCTTCTTCGCGATGAATGCCACTCCGATCACCGGGCGCGACATCGTCAATGGCCTGATCACCTCTTCGCTGTTCAAGACCATGATCACGGTTGGCATATATGAGGGCGTGCTCCTCGGCTTTGGCGCAATCGGCCTCGAGGTTGCCTTACCGATGTTCCTTTCTGCATTACTCGCTGGCATCGCCTTCGGTTCGGTCATGATGGCGGTGACCAGCTTCATCAAGAATGACGATGGCTTCTTCGCGATTGTTGGTCGATTCATCGTGGCACCAATGATCATGTTTTCGGGCACCTACTATCCATTGGATTCGATGCCGTTTTATCTGCAGTGGGTGGGTTGGATCTCGCCGCTCTGGCATGGCACCGACCTAGGCCGCGTGATCAGTTATGGCTCACCGCAACAGGGTTGGATCGTGGCGAGCCACTGGGTTTATCTTGCACTCTGGGTTGTGGTCGGCCTCGGCCTGGCTTATCGCCAAGTTTCGAAGAGGTTGGCCGCATGAGCATGATCGGATTGGTCGCCGATAGCGCGGTCGCAATCGCAGAACGTCGTCACAACAGGCTGGGTCGCTCGGTCTATTCGGGTCGCAGTCGAGCCGCGCTCGAGCGCAACCTCATGGCCTTCAGAAGCACCAACTGGATCATCGTGCTCTCGGGTTTCGTCGAGCCACTGTTCTATCTGTTGGCCTTTGGTTTTGGCATCGGCAAACTTATCGGTGGGGTTACCGACGGCTCGGGTCACCCGGTAACCTACGCCGCCTTTATTGCCCCGGCCCTGCTGGCCACCTCGGCGATGAATGGCGCGATCTACGACTCGACCTGGAATGTGTTCTTCAAGATGCACTTCGCCAAGCTCTATGAAACGATGCTGGCGACCTCACTTGGCCCCTTGGATGTTGCAATCGGCGAAATCGGCTGGGCTCTTGCCCGCGGATTCGTTTATGCCCTCGGCTTCATGGCGGTAATGGCGCCACTTGGGTTGATTCCTAGCTGGTGGGCGCTGCTCGCCATCCCTGGAGCGGTGCTAATCGCCTTCGGATTCGCTTCGTTTGGCATGGCAATCACTTCATACCTGAAGACTTTTCACCAGATGAACTGGATCAACTTCTTCATGTTGCCGATGTTCTTGTTCTCGGGCACCTTCTATCCACTCAGCATTTATCCGCAGTGGATTCAGGCGATGATCCAGGCGATGCCGCTGTGGCACGCGATCGAACTCGAGCGGGCATTCATGCTCGGCAATCTCGGGTTCGGGCTCATCGGTCACATCGGCTATTTCTTGGTCATGATCATCCTCGGTTTGATTTTCACAACCCGCAGATTGACCGCTCTATTCATCAAGTAGCGCAGAGTACCTGGCTTAAATAACTGAACCCCGCGGAACACATCCGCGGGGTTCAGTTTTTCAAAAGTTGATTAGGAAACGATTGGGCCAAGAACCGCTGTGGCAACTGCAAGAACTGCAAGAGCACCGATGGTTGGCACGACCCACTTAGGGGCCGATTCCTTCTTCTGGTAGGTGTAACCGATGAAGAAGATTCCGGTGATGGCAAGACCCTTGATTGAAAGTGCAATCGAGTTTAGGTGCTCGTCTGGTTCAGCAACCGGGAGCAGACCAGCCATGACTAGGCCGGTTAGCAGTGCCAACCATGAACCGTGCAGGATGCCAGGGTTAACCTTGGCGCCAGTCTTGAAGTTCTTGGTCTCGGCGATGACGCCACCGAAGATAACTCCAAAAGCAAGTAGGTGTAGGACTAGGAAGATGTCGAGAACTAGTTTCATGATTTCAGTCTAGCCATGAGCACTGCCGCTTCAACGGCTTCGGCACCCTTGTCTTCTTTCGAGCCTTCGAGGCCGGCACGATCAAGCGCCTGCTGCTCGGTGTTCACGGTTAGCAAACCGAAACCGACCGGGATGCCGCTGTCTAGCTGCACGCGGTTTAGGCCATCGGTGGCTGCCGAGCAGACATAGTCGAAGTGTGGGGTGTCACCTTGGATGACCACGCCAAGAGCGATCACGACATCGGCACCGGCATCGATTGCATACTGGGCGCCAAGTGGCAGTTCGAATGCACCTGGCACTCGCCAGATTTCATACTCGCTGTTGCCAGCTGCCTGAAGCGCGCGCTCGGCACCGGCCAGTAGGCCATCCGTGATCTGTGTGTGCCAGCTGGTCACAACGATTGCAACCTGCAGGCCGCTCGCGTCGATTGCTAGTTTTGGGGCTCCCGCTCCGCTCATGCCTTTACCTCCGGAATGATGTGGCCCATGCGGGCACGTTTGGTTTCAAGATACTGCTTGTTCTGTGCTGCTTCGCCGACAATGATCGGCACGTATGAGTTGACCTTGATGCCGGCCTTGTTCAAGAAGTCACTCTTGGCCGGGTTGTTGGTCATTAGGCGAACGCTGTTTACGCCTAGGTCGCGAAGAATCGACACGGCAGCGCCATACTCGCGGTTTTCACTTGGAAGACCTAGGGCAAGGTTGGCGTCGACGGTGTCTAAGCCGGTGTCCTGAAGCGCATAGGCCTTCAATTTGTTGAGTAGACCGATTCCGCGACCCTCTTGGCCGCGAAGATAAATCACGATGCCACCCTTTGGGTCGTTGGCAATCTTGTCGAGTGCGAAGTCGAGCTGTGGGCCACACTCGCACTTTAGCGAGCCAAAGGCTTCGCCGGTGATGCACTCGGAGTGCATGCGGATCAGGACATCTTCGCCGGTTGGGTTGCCGGCAATGATGGCAACGTGGTCGGCCGTGGTGCGGGTGTCGTAATAGCCGCGAACGCGGAAGTCACCGTGAATGGTCGGCAGCTTGGCCTCGGCTTCGAAGCGGATGCGGTCGTTTACGGTTTCTTCTGGGAAGTCATCCTGGGCACGACGGAATTCGACGATCTGCTCGATAGTGATCACCGGCAAGCCCTCGCGAGCGCCGATTTCTTTTAGTTCAGGTAGGCGGGCCATCGAACCGTCGGCCGAGACCATCTCGGCAATGACACCAACCGGGGTGAGCCCGGCCAGCTTCAAGAGATCAACTGTCGCTTCGGTGTGACCCTGGCGAGCAAGAACGCCACCTTGGTGGGCGCGCAGCGGAATCACGTGGCCAGGTCGAATCAGCGACTCAGGGGTGCTGGTCGGGTCGGCAAGCACCTGAAGGGTGTGTGCGCGATCGGCGGCCGAGATTCCGGTGGTCACGCCAGACGCGGCATCAACTGAGACCGTGTATTGGGTGCGGAGCGAATCCTGGTTGGCAATGGTCATCAGCGGCAACTCGAGGTGGTTGGCCATCTGCTCGGTCATCGGGGCACAAAGGTACCCTGAGGTGTTGCGAACAATCCAGGCAATCCACTCTTCGGTGGCGAATTCGGCGGCCATGATTGCGTCGCCTTCGTTCTCGCGATTCTCGGCGTCGGCAACCAAGACCGGCTTGCCCTCACGAAGCGCGGTTAGCGCCTCTTCAATAGTTGAAAGTGACATTAGATGTTCCTCGCTTCGAGCAAACGCTCGATGTGTTTTGCCATTACGTCTGCTTCAACGTTGACCTTGTCGCCCGGTTGTTTGCTGCCGAGAGTGGTTAGTTTCAGTGTTTCAGGAATCAGGCTGAGCCCGATGAAGTCATCCCCAACCTCGTTGACGGTTAGAGAAACGCCATCGATAGTGATTGAGCCCTTGAGGACGATGTATTTCATGAGCTGCTTCGGAATGCGAACCTGAACCAGCTCCCAGTTCTCGCTCGGGGTGCGGCTAATGATTTCGCCAACGCCATCGACGTGCCCTTGGACAACGTGGCCGCCAAAGCGGGTTGCCGCGGTCATCGCACGCTCCAGGTTGACCGGGTCGCCCACCTTGATGCCGGCGAGCGAAGTTAGGTTCAGAGTCTCCTGCATGACGTCGGCGGTGAATGAGGTGGCGTCGTGCTCGACCACGGTCAGGCAGGTGCCACAGACGGCGATTGAGTCGCCGCGGTTAGCGTCTGAAACTACGAGTGGACCTTCGATGGTCAGGCGCAAGGCGTCTGCCTGAGGTTCGATCGCCTTTACGCGACCAAGTTCTTCTACGATTCCGGTGAACATTAGTTCTTCCTTTCGGTGGCGCGAATCATCAGGTCTTTGCCCAGCTGCTTGATCTCGATGAACTCGAGCTCTTTGGCTTGGCTGATATTGGCAACGCCTAGATTGCCGAGTGAGGTGATCGGCCCGCCGATTAGTTTCGGTGCCATGTAGATCAAGAATTCGTTGACCAGGTTGTGACGAACGAATTCGCTGGCAACAATCGCGCCGCCTTCGACCATCAGGTGGCGAACGCCCATGTTGAACAGGGTGCCAAGCGCAGAATTCAGGTCGCGGGTGTGCAGCTGAATGGTCTTGGCCTTGCCCTCCGACTCATCAAAGATGCGGGCAGCCGGGTCAAGCTTGGTCTCGCCCAAAATAACTCGGATGGGTTGCTCGGCATAAAGCGAGCCATCGAGCTGGCGAGCGGTCAACTCTGGGTCGTCGGCAATCACGGTGCCGGTGCCGACCAGTATGGCGTCGATTTGGGTGCGACGAAGGTGAACCTCGCGACGAGCTTCAGGGCCGGTGATCCACTTCGAAGTGCCATCGGCGGCGGCACTTCGGCCATCCAGGCTGGTGCCATACTTCAGGGTCACGAATGGTCGCTGCTGCGCGGTTGCGGTCGCCCAAACCCGGATGAGCTCATCGGCATCAGACTGCAGCAGCCCAGATTCGACTTCGATGCCAGCGGCTCGAAGGGTGGCGGCGCCACCGGAGGAGTTGATCCCCGGGTCATTGGTGGCATAGATGACCTTGGCAACGCCGGCTTCGACCAGCGCCTGAGCGCACGGGCCGGTTTTGCCGGTGTGGTTGCAAGGTTCTAGCGTGACGACTGCGGTTAGGCCGGCTGCGATCGGGCCTTCGTGGGCTGCGCGGCCGTTGGTCACTAAGTCTTTTAGAGCGGCAACCTCGGCGTGGTCGGTGCCTGAGCCGCGGTGCCAACCTTCGGCAATAATTTCGCCGGCATCGTCGATGAGAACAGCACCAACGCGTGGGTTTAGGCCCTTGACTGGCCCATTCAGGGCAAGCTCAAGTGCGCGACGCATCGCGTGTTCTTGTTGCTCGTTAAAAGGCATAACCCCGGTCTAACTTCGTTTGGAAGTTGCTCGGGGTTAGGTAGGCCAGCGCCGGTCGCAAATTAACGCGACCAACGTAGGTTCGAAAGCCACCCCGGAAGTATTTCTACGACTGGCGTGGATTCGGAAAGCGTGTCGAGTTCAAAGGCATGACTTGCCGTTGAATTGCCTCGCCGCGCTGTTCTTCTCCCATCCGGACTTTAACCGTCGGCATCTGAATTTCACAGATTCAACCGATGCCACACTCGGCCCAGTTGCCTGGGTTTCGCCTGCCAATCAAATGGCTGATGCATCGGGTCGCGGGCTATAACCGCCGGCTCAGATTTTCACTGACCCCGAAGAACTTTTGTTGCTTTTATATCTTCCCATCTCAACCTGTGAAACGGAAAACCTATTCCTACGCTGTGGACGAAACCTAAGCGTCAATGCCCGCTAAACCCGAGGGCTACTTGGCTGCGATGAAACCGATGCGCTCATAAACGGTGGCGAGAGTCTTCTCGGCCAGCTCGTTCGCCTTGGCGGCACCCTTGGCTAGCAAGCGGTCCAACTCGGCCGGGTCGCTCAGAAGCTCCTCGGCGCGATTGCGGATCGGTTCGATGTGCGAAACCACTACATCGGCAAGCTCGGTCTTCAACGCGCCATAGCCGGCGCCATCGAAACGAGCTACCAACGAGTCAACGCTCTCGCCGGTGATTGCCGAATAGATGCCGAGCAGGTTAGAAATACCAGGCTTGGACTCGCGGTCGAAGCGAATCACGCCATCCAGGTCGGTCACAGCGCTCTTGAACTTCTTCACAATTACGGATGACTCATCCATGATGTTGACCAAGCCCTTAGGGTCGCCCGACTTTGACATCTTGGCGGTTGGGTTCTGCAGGTCATAGATCTTGGCGGTCTCTTTGAGGATGACGCCCTCTGGAATCACAAAAGTCTCACCGAAACGAGAGTTGAAACGGGTCGCTAGGTCGCGAGTTAGCTCGATGTGCTGGCGCTGGTCTTCACCCACTGGCACGGCCTTTGGCTGATAAAGCAAGATGTCGGCCGCCTGAAGCACCGGATAGGTGAATAGGCCGACCGAGGCGGCATCGGTGCCGTTCTTCTGCGACTTGTCCTTGAACTGGGTCATGCGACCGGCCTCACCGAAACCGGTGAGAGTCATGAGCACCCAAGCCAACTGAGCGTGGGCAGGCACGTGTGACTGCACGAATAGTGCCGACTTGTTTTCATCGATTCCCGCGGCA
>Ga0228702_1000721_pt1 | contig 23663 bp, 21 predicted proteins | sample McNCre217_Aug_MG_2_FD_178018 | JGI IMG/M metagenome (GOLD analysis project Ga0228702, IMG submission 178018) | Freshwater microbial communities from McNutts Creek, Athens, Georgia, United States - 20-17_Aug_MG | ecosystem: Environmental > Aquatic > Freshwater > Creek | place: USA: Georgia...
GCAGGCTTGTCTGATTTTTTGTCGTGCCTCTTCGCCTTGGCGGAGATCAATTTTCTTCCTTTGTAAAAAAGCTTCCGCTTGGCGTGACGATATCAGGACGCCTGTATGTTGCACCCATTTAGCAAAGCGTTCGGCAACATCGCCTTTTTCTGTCGAAACCAAAACCCAATCCTCAACCTGATCAATGGTCGCATTTTTAGCCTCCGACCAGGCGACGATTTTTTCTGCCGATGCTCGGGAAACCAAAGGAAACAACTCTCCCGTTCGTCCCCATTTTTCCGCCGCATGTTTGGCCGCTTCTGCCACAAGATGATGACGAACAAAGCGTGGATACCCTCCATGAATATGCTGCCACACCCGAGCTTCTTTGCGCTCATAACTTTCCACATCCGCTAAGGTCGGTAAAGAAACCACCGTCGCATGAGGCGATGCGGGCATCAGGGCGCCCAAAGGAGGACTAGACAATCCAGACATTATCCTTGAGCGGGTGACTCGTTTTGAATGATTTGCTCCAGCGTTTGCCGACGGCGAATCAATTTCGCTTGGCCTCTGGTTTGCCACAAGACTTCGGGCGCTTCAGGGAATGAATTATAATTCTTCGTGCTCATTCCTGCACAATAAGCCCCTGCTCCACCGATGACGCATAAATCTCCTACCTGTGCCTCAGGTAAATCGCGCGTCGCTAAAGTCTCAGGCTCACCTGGAGCACAGCTAATCAAATCGCCCGACTCACAACAGTGCCCGACAATCACATAATTTTTCCGCTTCGTCGTCGGGTTTTCGGGATAGAGATAGACGGGGTGTTGAGAGCCATAGAGTGAAGGACGAAGGATTTCCGTCATCCCCGAATCTAATTTAATAAAATCTCTCAGGCCAGTAGAAACAATATCTTGTACGCGACAGAGAACGGCGCCGGCATTGGCTACCAAAAATGTTCCTGGCTCAATTTCGAGATGCAATTTTCTGCCTTCGGTTTGCGCAAATTGGATAAAGGCCTCACGCACCGGAGCACCGATGATTTGTGGGTCGGTCCCTTTTTCCGCTACCACTCGTGCAACTTTATAGCCTCCACCTAAATTCAATGAGGTGGCGGAGGGAAACTGCCGAACTAATGCCAAGCTCGCCGCGGAGACTTCTTGCCAAACGGCTGGATCACTACCCGAGCCAATATGGGTATGGATACGAACAACGTTAAGGCGGTATTGGGCAACCAACGCCTTCACCCGATCAACCCATTCATGCCAAATACCAAAAGAGGAATCAGGTCCACCGACATTGGTCTTACCCGTGCCACCCGATCCTTTTCCTGGGTTAAATCGAACTCCAACGGAATGGCCTGGTAGCGCTTTCCCGATGCGTTCGAGTTGTAAAAGGGAACACGCATTAACTTGTGTACCTAAACGCAATAAATCGACAAAGTCATCGGGGAGTTCTTGCGAGGAAAGCGAAATGCGTTCGGCAGGAATCCCTGCCTGAATCGCGCGTCGCACTTCCCAGCCCGAACTTGCATCAAAATGTAAGCCCTTCGTGGCAAACAAACGAAGAATCGATGCATTCGGGCAGGCCTTCATGGCGAAACGAACGGTTAGTCCATAGGCATTAGGGAATGCCAACATCGCCTCAGCCTGTTTTAAAAGAGTGCCCTCGTCATAGACGTAGCAAGGGGTGCCCTGAGCTTGAGCGATGAGGCGAGCAGAGGCGGGATTTAAAAATGGGTGTTGTTCCACGGTTGTATGAGGTCGAACTTTGCCATACCTGCTCCGTCATTCCAGCCTTTTCAATTTTATGACACCGCTTGCCACCCTGCCCTGACCTCTATTGAACTGAGAATCACGCTAAATGTCCTCTTTGGAAACCATCGTTGCCACTTCAACCCCCGCCGGGAGGTCTGCCCTTGCCATTATCCGCATTGATGGACCTTTAGCCGGAGAAATAGCTCAGAAAGCCCTGCATCGAAAAACCATTTTGACGAAGAGAAAGGCCACGATGGGCATTTGGCGTGATGTCCATGGCGAACCCGTGGATCAAATCGTCGCCGTTCTTTGGCGCACACCACAGTCTTTCACAGGTCAAGATACTCTTGAAATTACCTGCCATGGAAATCCCCTTTTGGTTCATCGTCTCATCGAAGATTGTTTTGCACGCGGATGTCGTTTAGCCGAACCCGGTGAATTTACTCGGCGCGCTTTTCTCTCTGGAAAAATTGACCTGACCCAAGCGGAAGCCATCGCCGATCTCATTCATGCACAGTCCGAACGCGCTCTGTCTTCTGCACGTCGTTTATTAGCAGGAGAGTTGGGCAAACTCGTCGCTCATTGGACTGATCGCCTTCTGCAAACGTTGGCCGTTTTAGAAGCGCACATTGATTTCCCTGAAGAAGATTTGCCGCCAGAAGACCCCTCTGGACCCCTGTTTTTATTGAATCAAATTGCGTCAGAACTTTCTGGATACGCCGACACCGCTCGCCACGAAGTAACTTTAAAAGAAGGCCTTCGCCTGGCCATTGTCGGAGCACCGAATGCGGGCAAATCCAGTTTGCTTAACGTTCTCAGTGGATCATCGCGCGCACTCGTTAGCGAAGAAGCAGGCACCACGCGCGATTACCTAGAGGCGCCGGTTTTGGGTTTGCCTTTAACGATTACGGCCGTCGACACAGCTGGGCTCCGAGAAGAAGGAAGTGTATTAGAAAAAGCGGGCATGGCACGATCACTAGAGCAAGCTCGTGCGGCCCATTTTATTCTTTTGGTGGTGGACACTTCCGTGGCACCACCTGCCCTGCCCTCCGAATTGCTCATCTGTCTACAGCCTCAACGCACTCTACTTTTAGCAAACAAGTCGGATCTTCCTGTCCATCCCGACTTCGCAAAATTCTTACCCGAAATCCAACGCATCCAAACCTGCCTGCTCGATAATCGGGATGCCGAAAAACTCCGCTCACAACTCGGCCAGATCTTTGTCGAACGCGAGATTGCCCCAGGGGCAGACGATTTAGTGGTTGGAACCCGTCATGCGGAGGCACTCAAACAGGCCGCGGAGGCCCTCAAACAGGCGGCTCGACACCTTCACCCCCCTGCTCAGACCGAGTTGGCGGCCACCCAATGCCGTCTGGCGCTAGATTTTTTAGGAGAAATCATCGGACGTATCGACAACGAGCGGATGCTCGACAAGTTGTTTGCTTCCTTCTGCATAGGTAAATGATTCCCTCTGCCAGGAGGGACATCCTATGCACCCAGCCAAAGAAATCCGCCTCGGCCCCGGCCGCCCTTACGACGTCATCGTCTGTGGGGCCGGCCATGCAGGCGTTGAAGCCGCTTTAGCCGCCGCCCGTATGGGGGTCGATGTTCTGTTGCTTAGCGGAAATATCGATACCATCGCACAAATGAGCTGTAATCCAGCCATTGGCGGACAAGCCAAGGGTCACATTGTACGTGAAATCGATGCTCTTGGTGGTGAAATGGGAATCACCGCCGATGTCACTGGTATTCAATTCCGCCTTCTTAACGCCTCCAAAGGCCCCGCCGTACAGGCACCCCGAGCTCAGTGCGACAAAAAAGCTTATCAGTTCAGAATGAAGCACCGGTGCGAACACCAAAAGGGCCTGACTATCTTCCAAGCCTTGGTCACCGGACTCATCTTTGAAAAAGGTAAAGTCGTTGGAGTCCAAACCAACCTCGATCTCTCTTTTTACGCTCAATCTGTTGTCGTTACAACGGGCACTTTTTTGCGAGGTTTAATGCACATCGGCTCGAATAAAACCGAGGGAGGAAGACTTGGCGACTTTAGTGCTAAGTCGTTATCCAATAGTTTCTTAGATGCAGGCATCGAACTGCAAAGGCTCAAAACAGGCACCCCCCCGCGCATCCTCGGTTCATCCATTGATTTCTCCAAATGTGAGGAGCAGCCAGGAGACCCCAACCCCACCCTCTTTGCCTTCCACGACACGCGACAAGAAGAGGATATGTTCCACGTGGAACATCCTGGAGAAAGGCTACCCGGATGGGCGCCTGGATCCAATCAAGTCTCCTGCTGGATGACTGAGGCAACGGGAACGACTGGTAAAATCGTGCAAGATAATCTTCACCGCTCTCCTCTCTATGGCGGTGAAATCACTGGCGTTGGCCCACGCTACTGCCCTTCCATTGAGGACAAATTTGTAAAGTTTTCCGACAAGGAAAGCCATAAGCTCTTTTTAGAACCCGAAGGCCGACATACTAATGAATGGTATATAAACGGACTTTCCACCTCCCTGCCCTTTGAAGTTCAGCTCGAAATGCTGCATTCGATCCGCGGATTGGAAAAAGCGGTGATGCTAAGACCTGCCTATGCCGTTGAGTATGATTTTGCCCCTCCAACTCAGCTGTATCCCACCCTTGAATCCAAAAAGGTCGAAGGATTGTTCTTTGCTGGGCAAATCAATGGGACCTCGGGTTATGAAGAAGCCGCCGCTCAGGGTTTAGTCGCAGGAGTTAATGCAGCCGCGAAGTGTAAAGGATTGACCCCCATGGTGATAGGACGCGATGAAGCCTATATCGGGGTGCTTATCGATGATCTGGTTACCAAAGGAACCCAAGAGCCTTATCGGATGTTTACCAGTCGTGCGGAATACAGATTACTGTTTAATCACGGAAGCGCCGAACATCGATTGGCTTCAAAAGTATCTCATTATCAATTAGTTCCGAAAGAAAGACTGTCTAGAATCAACCAAAAAATCGGCCAGATTAACCATTGGGTCGAATACCTAGATAAAATAACCATCGCTGGCGGCATTGCGGGAGATGTTTTACGAAGAAACATGGATCAGGTTCCCGCAGACTTGCCGGCAGGCTTTATGGCCGAATCTCCAGAGGTACAAGCTGAAGTTATGTACCGTGTTCGCTACAAAGGATACCTTGAGCGCGAAATCCGCTCAGCCAAGAAACTCCGCGATTTGGATAATTTTAAAGTCCCAGAAGGCTTCGATTTCATGAAAGCTTACGGGCTAAGCATCGAGGCTCGGCAGAAATTGGCTTCAATCAAGCCCACCAACCTCGGACAAGCGAGCAGGGTAAGCGGGGTCAACCCAGCCGACCTATCGCTGCTAATGGTTTTATTCCGAGCCCAAAGTTAAAGCAATCATGGGCTAGAGCAGGGGAGTGTTCCACGTGGAACAACTCTTGTAACACTTAGGCTTTCGTTGTGAAACAATCAGGTTAATTACTTTTGTAAAAAGTTGAACTATAATAACTTAAGGATTTAATTCTGCGTCGTAACCCATTCGTCTTAAATGTCATGAAACTCTGGCGCTCCGCTAAAATCTGCTTCAAGGTTGGGCAATGCCGAATCAGGAAAACGATTTATTAAAGCGCATTCTCGTTGTTGATGACGAAAAGGATGTCACGGAGTTATTAGACTACAAATTTAGGCAAGCAGGCTACTCGGTTCGGGCACTCAATGACCCTCTGCGTGCCATCGGTTTAGCCAGAGATTTTCGTCCTGATTTAATTCTTCTGGATTTAATGATGCCAGAACTAACAGGCATTCAACTTCTCCGGATGATTCGATCCGATGCCTTGCTACAAGATACGCCTGTCATTCTTCTCACTGCCAAAGGGGAGACGGTAGATAAAGTCAGAGGACTAGAAACGGGAGCCGATGATTATGTGACTAAGCCTTTTGATGCACGCGAATTGTTACTCCGTGTGCAGTCTCTACTGCGCCGTGCTAAATCGGCGGCAGCAAAACCCTCGACGCGTCTAGTGGCTGGCGACTTACTATTAGACATTGAAAGACATCAAGTGACCTCGAGCGGAAAAGAAATCGATCTAACGGCAACTGAATTTAAATTGTTACGCCTCTTACTAGAACGCAAAGGTCGTGTTCAAACTCGCGAAGAGTTGCTCGCTGATGTTTGGAATTATTCACCTGACTTAGAAACTCGTACGGTCGACACCCACGTTCGTCGTCTAAGAGAAAAATTAGGTGCGAGCGGAGAGGTCATCGAAACCATACGTGGCGTCGGATATCGTGTCTCTGGCTAATCGATTTACACTCGCTCGCTCGCTAGGAATCGACAGGCTTCTCTTTAATGATGGACTGGCTTCTCTTTATCATATCTGCGGCAATCATCATTGCCATTGTAGGAGCGGTCATGAATTTACGGACCTCCATCTGGCAGGCCCGACAAGCTATTCTACGCGGCGAAACCGAAACACGCCCTCATGACTGGCTGGCTCGTTGGTTTGGTTTGGCTGATTTATTTAAAGCCATCGAGGGGCGTTCCTTAACCCAAGAAGAGATCGGCTCGGCTGCGACCAAACGAATTGCCACTCTCCTCGAACCGTTGACCGATGCCGTTTTGGTTATCGATGCAAAAGACGCTCTTCGCGTCGCCAATCCTGCAGCGAAAATTCTTTTTTCTATCGGCGATGATGACATGGGTGGATCATTTGTCCCACTCGTTCACAGTGCTGATTTTATTGAATTAGTTCGCCGCGTTAGAAATGAGGGTGGGGCAGGGGCGACCATTCTTCTCCATCGTGCACCGTTGGCTGATGCCTGGATTCAAGCAGCGGGAGCACGAACAGACCCTGAAGCTTTTGGCGAGGGAGCCGTGATTTTTGTGCTCACCGAAGTCACCGCCTTGAAACGTTTGCAGGCGATGGAGCGTGAATTCGTAACCAATGTTTCTCACGACCTTCGCACGCCCATCACTATTTTACGTGGCTATGCTGAAACCCTGGCCGATGACTTTGAAAAAATGAGTTCGTCGGATCGCGAACGGTTTTTACAAAAAATCGTTTCCTCCGTGGGTCGGCTACAGAGTCTCGTTGAAGGACTACTGGCTTTAGCCAGTTTAGAGAGCCATTCAGAGCCGATCAAAAGAGAAGCCCGCGCCGTTCATCGAGCCTGCCGAGAAGCGGTTGAAGAATTTTCTGCACGCTGTCGTGCCGCTAACGTAAAATTGGAAATCGATCTTGGTGCTGAAGAAGACGCGAGTGCCGATCCCGTCCAAGCTCGTCGCCTCTTACAAAATTTAATTGATAATGCTTTGGCGCATGCAGCAGGAGTAACCCGGATTGTTATTCGCACCGCTTCTTCACCGGCGGGCGTGATTTTAACAGTGGAAGACGATGGAGTTGGCGTCGCCCCGCAAGAACTCTCTCGCTTATTTGATCGCTTTTACCGCACCGACAAATCGAGAAGGGCAGGGGGTAGTGGCTTAGGACTGAGTATCGTGCGCCAAGTTGCTGAATTGCATGGCGGTGCAGTATCCGCCGAAAACATCAGCCCACACGGGTTGCGCGTTCAGGTCGTCCTTCCCCAAGATAAATAAAATAACCCACTCGTTAGTGGGTTATTTAGTAAAGTGGAGCGCGCGACTGGACTTGAACCAGCAACAGCCACCTTGGCAAGGTGGTACTCTACCATTGAGCTACACGCGCTTTCGGACAGTTAGCACACGCCTCCGAGCTTCATCTGTCAAGCCTTTGAGACAAGCGCGACCGAATGGCTTTAGGACAGGGGTATAGCCCTTGGGCCCTTAATTTATCGGCAACCTCATCAGAAAAGAGCCAAAGCATGACCTCCCGTAATTCGCGCTCTTTGTCGGTGCGCACATAAAGATAAAGCGGCAAGCGCAACGGGTAGTCTCCCGTATAAATATTCATCTCATCAGGAAGATAGGCAACCTTAGGTCGGCCTTCGCGTCCATCGGCCACGGGTAAAACTTTCCCTGGGCTACCTGCAGGCAATCCAGGCATCACAGCGATAATACCAAAACGTGCCGCTAAACTATCGAGAACCGCAGGCCACTCAACACGCTGACGCACCCCGGCCTTCCAATCTTCTCCGCCCATAACAAATCCTTGAAAATACTCCTGGGTAAAAGAACCCACTGGAGAGTAAATCAATGGAGAAATTGGTTCGGCTAAATTTCCGTTTCTAAAATCACTCCAGTCGTTAAAAGGCGTTCGAGACTCTTTCGCATAAATGCCCTTTAACTCTTCGAGATTAATTTGTGCGAAAGGATTATTCCTATGTACGACCACGACCGCAGCGGAATTAGCCCAAAGGTAACGATTCAAGAAAAACCCATCGGGTGCGGTTGGCTCCGTATCTCCCTCTTTCACAAAAATGAGCGCCATGCTCGCTTTCCCAGAAGCCAAAGCACGTCGAGCGGGGAGGGTACCCATCAACTCCACCGTGGGCACCTTAGACATTTTACTAATTCCAGGAACGACAATTTCTTTCACTAAATCGGAGCCCACGACATCAGCCGCCAAAGCGCTAATGCCACTAAAGCAAAGACAAATTCCGAGGCGCAAAAAATACATCAAAAGATTAAGAGGGTGGAGGGGTAGAAGCTTCCAACTCAGGCCACTGTAAAAGCTTTCGGTGTAAAGTGCGACGAGAAATACCGAGCGCCTCTGCCGCTTTTGTTCGATTACCTCCAGCGGATGCTAGCGCCTGTCGTAAAAGGTTTTTTTCATTCTGCTCTCGATCGAAAACACCTGGAGTCATGACTCCCGACCCCATGGTCGTGGGAGATAAAACGGGGCGCGAAACAGGGGTGGGCTGAGTAAACCGAACATCTAAATCTGCCACTTCCACCGTTTTGCCAGCCCGTAGAACCGCCAAATTTTCGCAAGTATTCCGTAATTCGCGAATATTGCCCGGCCAAGCATACTGAACGAGCGTGGTCAAAGCAGCGGAGGATAATTTAGCTTCGGGCGTGTTGTTTTCCGACGCGAATTTTTTCAAATAATGCGTGAGTAAGAGGGGGATATCATCTCGTCGTTCACGCAAAGGAGGCAAACGCAAGGGCACTACCGACAATCGGTAAAACAAATCTTCTCGGAATTTTCCTTCGGCGACCATTTGCCGTAAATCGCGATTGGTGGCACAAACTAATCGCAAATCCAAAGCAATCGGCTTATGCGAACCTAATCGTTCGACGCTACGTGTCTCTAAAAACCGTAGTAACTTAATTTGCGTTGTCGCATCAATCTCTCCGATCTCGTCTAAGAAAAGCGTCCCGCCATCGGCAGACTCAAATCGTCCGACGCGTCGCTCATTGGCACCCGTAAAAGCGCCACGTTCATGACCAAACAATTCACTCTCCAAAAGATTGGCTGGAATGGCCGCACAATGCACCGCCACAAAGGGTCCTTTCGCTCGCGGACTGGCTTGGTGTATCATTTGCGCAAAAAGCTCTTTCCCTGTTCCCGTTTCACCCAATAACAAAACGGTGGCACTCGAAGGTGCAACCGTGCGTACCTGTTCGATGGCTTGAGTTAATGCATCCGACGAACCAATCACTTCTCCCAGAGAGAATTTTCGATCCAATCGAGTTTTTAAAGCGACGACTTCCTTTTCGGTGGATCGAGCTTTCAGTCCACGTTCGAGCAAAATTTCCACCTGCCTTAAATCGACGGGTTTTTGTAAAAACCAATAAGCCCCTTTGTTCATCGCTTTAACCGCCGTCTCCACATCACCATACGCTGTCATCATGATACAAACGGGCTGCGGAGAAAGTTTAAGTGCGCGATCAATCACCGCCATACCATCCTCTCCCGCCATCCGTAAATCGGTTAACACAGCATCCGGTGGCACATCTTGCATTAAGCGAGCGGCTTCCGTTGCGTCTTTTGCCACAAACGTTTCGTACTTTTCTTCTAAGGCAGCACGCAGGCCATCCCGCGTGTGTTTTTCGTCGTCGACGATAAGAACCGTGGGCTTCATAGGGATTCAGGTTGATAAAATTGATTGGCAGCACTCCAAGCCCTTGCCGCTTTTTCCGCCAGAGATTGTCGAGCTCGCTCCACCTCTGCTAAACGCGCATTCAAATTGGCATTCGCTACGGCAGCAAGGTCATCCAAATCATAGAGATAAGCCCCTTCTACGGCACGATTCTCTCGCGAAAAATTGCGTGGCACGCCCAAATCAACGAGGAGAATGGGGCGGCCTTGTCTTTGCTGCAACACTACCGTCATTTCTTCAGGCGTGAGCAGGGCTCGCTCAACCGTCGCACAGCCAATAATCACATCATGATTCTGTGTCTGGCGCAAGGCATCGACCAAAGACAATGAAGCTCCAGAAAATTCTTCCGCTAAAAGACGCGCATTTTCAAAACTCCGCGAGGCCACCGAAACCTGTGCGACCCCTCGCGAAACCAAGGCTTGCACAACTTGTTGACCAACCTCTCCCGTGCCAAGCACCAGCACCCGAGTTTCGGCCAGTGACCCAAAAACTCTTTGCACCATATCCACGGCAACATTCCCTAAGCTCACCTGACCTTGCGAAATACCCGTATGAGTTCGCGCCCAAGCAGCAGCTTGAAAGGCCCGTTGAAAAATTCGGTTAAGAACGGCACTCGTCATGCCTCGAGCCAGAGCATCCGCATAAGCATCCTTAACTTGTCCGGCAATTTCGGCCTCTCCCACCATTTGGGAGTCCAGCCCAGCCACGACGTCGAACAAGTGTTCCACCGCACGCAAACCTGGTATGGGCCGAAGGTGTTGATCTAGTTTTTCCGCTTGAACCCCCGAGGCCTTAATTAAGGCCGTGCGAGCATGTAAAGCGGCGGCTTCATCGCCCACGACATAAACTTCAAGACGATTACACGTTGTGAGTAAAACCGCTTCCTTTAATCCCTGTTCGCGAATTCGTTGATAAAATTCATTAACCTTCTCTGGCGTTAAACTAAAAGTAGCTCGATCATCTAATCCAGCTGTATGGTGCGTAGCGCTCAACGCCACGAGTGTGGGCGTTGGGATGCTCATTTAGCTGAAGGCAACGAGAGGCCCAAAGCGATAAGGGCGGGAATTAAAACGTAAAGAGAACCGCGAGCAAAAGCCGCTCCACTCAGTTGATTTCGCCGACGTTGAATTAAAAGAATCAAACAGCCCGCCCAAGTAATGAGAGAGAGAATGAGTTTAGGGATAGTAACGATATTAGGCAGGTTTTGAAACCAATCCACCGCTCCAATAATTAAAGATAATCCCAGCATCCAAACCGCCACTCCCATTAACTGTGTTCCGATTCGATCCATCGGAACGAGAGCGGGAAGGAAAGAATAAATTCCCCCAAATTGGCGTTTCGCTAAAGCATGATCTTGTAATAAATAAGCGAAGGCATTGAGCGCCTGGGCGGCCAAAATACAATAGGCGAAAATGGCGCTACCAACGTGAATTAAAATAATCGGTTTATAAGCAAAATGCTGACTTTGCATTTCTACTTTTAGTATCGCCGCGAACAATAAACAGACGGCCGTAAGGGCAGAAATAGCCCAAGTCGGTAAGCGGTGATTAAAAACTAATTCCAAGAAGATGGATACCCCTGCAACACCCCAACCCAAAGTAAGAAAAATTTCTCCGGGTGAATTAATCGGCAAAGAGTTTCCCGCCAAGCCCATGTAGGCGAGAAACGCCGAGAGAAGAAACCATCCTCCGCGAAGTATCCATAGACCCCAATCGGGGGCCTTTGTTAACCAGAGGCCCTTGCTTTTTAAAACCGAAGCAAGAACTCCCAAGGAAAAGACGAGTGCACTGGTATACACGAGCCCTTCTAGGGGGATTCTCTCAGCATTGGAGATGAAAACGGGCATTGGCTATCAGAGTGGAGGGGGTGTGACATTTTGGCAACCTCCAGAATTGCATTCTATCCCCTAGAAATCTTGTCCTAGGCTGATTTTTCGCAAAAATCTTAAAACCTATGGCCTACGATCCTTACGATTTAACTCAGCACCCCCCTCGAAGCCCCCGTTGTCGGCTCGGCGGAATGGTTATTTTGCCCCGCCTTTTAGACAAAGCTCGGGCTACGGTCGCCAATAAACAGGGTGAATACACATTCAACTGTTCGCTCGACCGCTATGTCTTAGATTTTCTAGGTGTCGATGAAAAGGCTCTGCTTTCGCAAGTTGCTCTTGGAAAAGGAGATGGAGAAATATGGAAGTGGATAATCGACCATGCGAAGCACCCACGTTCAGCCCAAGATATTGCTGCTTTTAGTTCTTATCATGAACAGCGTACCGCTGGCGCGCCTGAGAAAAGAGCCCGCATGACCGCATACCAATCGTCAACGCCCGCTGGTGCGGCGCGGGAAGATATCTTTACCTGGTTCGATGTTCTCGACCTCGATGATCATCAAAGTTTTAATGGTCGTGTTTAATTTATGATCAAAAAATTATCTCTTCTCCTTCCCTTTGTTTGCCTCTGCACAGCGATCTCTTTTGCGGAAACAAAGCCGAAGGAAGCGAAGGCGCCAAGCTTTGACTGGAAAACGCTTGTTGGCCCTGATCTGATTGATGCCAGCGGTAAAAAAGTTGAACTATCAACACTAGAGGGGAAATACGTCGGAATCTACTGCTCAGCCTCTTGGTGCCCACCTTGTCGTCTTTTTACTCCAGAACTGGTTAAATTTGCTAACGCAAACAAAGACAGATTGGCCGTCGTCTTTTATAGCGCAGATCACTCAGCAGCGGAGATGAAAAAGTATATGAGAGATGATAAAATGCCTTGGGCGGCTTTGCCCTTCCAGTCCAAGAATCTTTCGCCCGAGGTTAAAAAAGAATTTTCTGGAGGTATTCCTGCCTTGGTTATTTTTAACCCCCAAGGAAATCAAATCGATAAAATCGTTGGCTACAGCCCCGATTGGAAAGATAAAGTCAGCCAAGTGATTAAAAAATAAATGCGACTATCATCTCTGCTTCAGGTCGTACTCTTTGTCTTAGTCATTCAGGGAACTTCCGCTATCGCTGCCGATGCCACGTTCGATTGGAAAACCCGTTTTCCATCCGATCTGATTGATGCCAGCGGGAAAAAAGTCGATGCCTCAACACTCAATGGTAAAGTCGTCGGTTTTTATTTTTCTGCTCACTGGTGTGGTCCCTGTCGACTTTTCACACCCGAATTAGTAAAGTTTGCTAAGCTAAACAAAGACAAATTCGCTGTCGTTTTTATCAGTAGCGATCGCCCTGATGAAAAAGCGATGTTCGACTACATGAAAGAAACGAAAATGCCTTGGGCGGCATTACCTTACCAATCCGAAGCGGGCATGAAAATCTCCCAAGAGAACGACGTTAAACAAATCCCTACTTTACTGATTTACGATTCATCCGGAAATCTTGTGACAAAAAACGGGCGTGATTTAGCGGGCGTAAAAAAGATTTTGAATTCAAAGTGAATCACCCCCGCAAGGTTCTGGTTGTTTGCAAAGGAAATATTTGCCGGTCGCCTACGGCTGAAGCGGTGTTGCGTAGCAAAGCTTCACACCTAGGTCTCGCCCTCGAAATTGATTCTGCGGGGGTCGAGAATTACCACTGCGGAAGTAAGCCCGATCCACGCGCGATTAAACATGCACACCGCCGAGGGTATGATTTAACCACCCAGCGTGCACGGCAGATTAAGCAGTCTGACTTTATCTATTACGACGTCATACTCGCCGCGGATAAATCCAATTTGGCTGACCTTAAAAATCTTTGTCCTGCGGAACATCATTCGAAGTTAATGCTCTACCTTGGCCTTCAGGACTTAATGGACCCCTATTGGGGTGGCGCCGAAGAATTTGAAGAAGTGCTCGATTTAATCGAAAAACGTGCTGATTTTCTGTTAAAACAGTGGCATCCAAGCAACTGAATGGTTGCTCGTCTTTCCCCAAGCCGATTGGCTGGAGATCACGATGTATCAAGTAAACTTCAGCGACCAAGCCATGCGCGAATTGGCCAAGCTTCCAACTTTGGAACAAATGGAAGTCGTTGAAGCATTTACGGCGCTTACCCCTGAGTTGTTGCTGAGTGGTCATTCCGACTTAGGTAAAGTCAAGCGCGGTGGTTTAACTTACCATCGTCTACGCGTTGGAGAATTTCGTATCTATTTCGAAGCCGATGAGAAATCTCTCTTGGCCCATTATGTTCTACACCGCCACACCTTCGCCGATTTTGCTTTTCGCAGTCACTTACCTTTTGCGGAAGACGAAGCGCGAATTGAACAAGAAGGCGGGTTCTGGAAATATTTAGATGATAAAAAATCTTAATCATGTCTGACTCTCCATCACCTAAACGATATACTTCTCCAGAAGAGGCTGCTCATATTTACCTTCTGCCCAATTTATTTACCGCGGGTAATATGTTGTGCGGATTTTTAGCGATTAAAAATTGCATCGAAGCTCGCTTCTCCGATGCCTTAACTGCCACCGAACGTGCCGACCATTACTTAATGGCCGTTTGGTTTATTCTTTTTGCCTGCGTTTGCGATTTGTTCGATGGCCGGGTTGCCCGAGCAACCCATCGCGAATCCTTATTTGGCGCAGAATTTGATTCTATCGCGGATACTGTCTCTTTTGGCGTCGCTCCCGCATTGATGGCATGTTTTTTGATTATTAGCCCCAATCAGAGCAAAGACATTCAATTAGCCACCTGGCTCCTAGCCTTTATTTATTTACTCTGTGCAGGTGTTCGTCTCGCACGCTTTAATGTTCTCACCAACCCTCTGGTTCCTGGTAATGAAAAGCGTGCGGCAGGTGGTGATTTTGTAGGCTTACCCAGTCCCGCTGCCGCTGGAATGATGGCCTCGCTGGTTCTTTCCCTTTCCAAACTATTACGTCTCACAGAACAAAAGGGGCCACTCGATCAAGCTTTACAGGCATGGTCATGGATTCTTTTGCCACTCATGCTCATCATTTCTTACCTCATGATTAGCAATGTTCGCTTCCCCAGTTTTAAGCAAATTAACTGGAACACCCGGACGCGCACTCGGGGCTTTATTTTTATCATCGTTTCTGTCGGTGCACTTTTTGCCCTCCGCGAATTTGCCGTACCTCTGGTTTTCTTAAGTTACATTGTGTGGGGAGTTGTGCGTCATTTCTTCCTTTTGAAGAAAGAAGAAACGGATCCTGCACCTGATGATGAACCATAGATTTATTTGTGAATAGGTCGTGTAAAATCTGCGGTTATCTCCTTTTGTGAATAACCAGCGATTTATTAACGGCCTAAACACAGACTTTTAAAATCTGCATCCCCTGTATTTTCAACACCTTGGGACATTATCCACGCCCTTCCGGCCCTTACGTGTATTACTTAATTTATGTATAGATAGATAAAGAATAGAGACATTCGTTGATTAAAAGTAAACCAAGGTTGCCACTGACCCTTATCCTCCCCAAATCTGTACCTATCATGAAGTTCAAGGTAAACCGAAACCATTTCTTTAACGGTCTTTCCAGCGTTACCAACGTGGTTGGCAATCGAGCAACGATGCCCATCTTACAAAATGTACTGATTGAAGCCGAGGGCGACACAGTAACTCTCACTACGACCAATTTAGATTTGGGTATTTGTTGTCGTATTAAAGCAACCATCACATCTCCAGGACGCATTACTTTACCCATTAAAAAACTCGGATCAATTATTCGTTCTCTTTCCGCCCAAGAAGCCACCGTAGAAATTACAGGTAAAGATCGAGTAAAAATTAGTTCGGGCAGCTCCGTCTTCACAATTGCTGGTTTACCTGCTGATCAATTCCCTCCGCTGACCAGTTTCTCAAATCAATCTTCGATTGCCATTAACCAAGAAGACCTTGGTGCCATGTTGCGCAAAGTAAGTTATGCGCAATCAACCGATGAAAATCGTTATATTCTCAATGGCGTTTTCTTTGAACTCGGAGGAGGAAAATTAACGGTTGTGGCTACGGATGGCCGACGACTCGCCAAATGCGAACGGGAGTTAGCGGGGTCGGATAAGCCATTATCATTAATTCTACCAGCCCGCACCATTGCTGAATTGCAACGACTGCTCAAAGCCGATGGCAAGGTGCACATCGTTAACAACGAAAGACAAGTTAGCTTCACGATTGAAGTTCCCAAAAATGAAGAAGGTCTCGTGGATCGTATCCAACTTGTATCTAAGGTCGTTGAAGGAAATTATCCCAACTATCGTCAAGTCATCCCCAAAGAGGCAGGCAACAAAGTGCGTCTCGATCGAGTTAATCTTTTAGACAGCGTTGGTCGTGCATCGCTGATGTGTGATGATCGTCATAACACCATTCGGCTTTCGGTATCTAAGAAATCTCAAAATCTAGAAATTTCAGCAAAATCGGAATTGGGTGAAGCTCATGAGCCGATTGCCGTTAAATATGACGGACCAGACGTTAACATCGCCTTTAACCCAGTCTACGTTATGGAACCACTGAAGGCTGTGACGGAAGACGAACTCGATTTTGAGTTTAAAGATGACATGTCTCCTGGAGTTATTCGCGGGTTAAAAGAAGACTTCCTCTGTGTGGTAATGCCACAGAGAATTTCTTAAAGACCGAGGTCGGAAATATCGTCGAGAGACTTAATCGCCGCCAAGATGCGTCGAGAAGCCTCGACTGTGCGCTCAGGGTGGTCCTTCCCAGGATCGTAATCCTTGGGTGATAAAGGTGGCCCAAAGCGTACTCTTAGGCGTGCACCGCCAACTGGAAAATGAGCCCCGCGAGGTAAAATATCTCGCGCCCCACGAATATGAATCGGAACAACGGGAACGCCTGATTTACAGGCCAATAAACCGGCTCCGGCTTTGGCTTCCTGGATTTCTCCATCGTGGCTACGTGTTCCTTCGGGAAAAATGAGGAGGCCATGTCCCGCTTGTAAGGCAGCGAGAGCGACGCGAATGGCTCCGATATCAGCTTCACCGCGGTCGAGCGGAATCGAATGGCAGGCACGAATGACAGCACCAAAAATTGGATTATCAAAAAGGGATTTTCGAGCAATGAACGAAATCTCTCGCGGTAGACAGGAACCAACTAAAGGAGGATCCAGCATACTTTGATGGTTCGAAGCGAGAAGACAGCTTCCTTGAGGAACATTATCCCACCCTTCGACGTCTAAAGTCGAAAAGACCTCAATAAAGGAACGTGCCCCATGGTAGACGGCTTGGTAAACGAGATTGTGGGATTGTAAAATCATGAGACAGCCAAGGCCGGGGCAATCAGTCTCTCCACTTCTTGGACAACTTCTGCCAGTGAGAGTTTAGTATTATCAATGCGCACAGCACCCGTTGGACAAATCAGGGGTGCCGCTGCACGCGTTGAATCGAGTAAATCTCTTTGAGCAATGGAATCGGCTTGTCCTTCGGTTGATCGGCGGAGACGTCGCGCTTCGGCATCGGCCTCCAAAAAAATCCGCAGGGTAGCGTTCGGGAGAACGACCGAACCGATATCGCGACCTTCCATGATTAATCCTGCAAAACCAGCATCACGAGCCAGTTCGACCTGACTGCGTTGATAATTTAAGATGTAATTTCTTACGGCAGGCAGGGCAGCAAAAGCAGAAACGGAGGCATTAACCTCGGGGCTTCGAATCTCAGTTTCGGAAGCAATTTTTCCGTTTAGGACGCAGCGCGAGGAAAAACCGCACAAAGCTGAATCCAGTTTAAATTGGGCAAGGGCGTTTTCAACGCTAGCGAGATTGCTCGGGGTCGCTTTTGCATCAAGTAAACCGACGGTGAGTGTGCGGTAATGGGCTCCTGTATCAACATGCATTAATCCTAAGTGTTGAGCGACTGCCCGAGCGGTGCTTGATTTGCCTGAGGCTGCGCCACCATCAATCGCAATGCTAACAAACGATGAGCGTAATGCCGCAAGGGCTTGAAAAAAACGCGGGAAAGTTTTTCCCGTGCAACCGGGATCCTCAATTTTTATCCAAGGAGTACCATCGCCCAATAAGTCATACGAACCTAAAATGCCAAAGCTCATCGCCATTCGATGATCTTCATAGGTGTGGATGGAGGTGGGTCCGCCTTGGGCGGTTTTTCGTAAAGCATCGCGACTGGGATAAATTGTTAGAGAGGAAAGAGAGGCATCGGCTTGTAAGGCTTGAGGAGACGGTTCCACTTTTACACCGAGGCGGTTTAACTCTGTTGCCATCGCTAACAGTCGATCGGTTTCTTGTTTGCGAGTATGTGCAATATTTCGAATAACTGTCGGTTTATCTGCTAAAGGAGCGAGGGTAGCTAATGTTAGGAAGGTGTCGGAAAATTGATTAAAATCGAAATCTCCACCACGTAAATTGTGCCAACTACGCACTCGGGCAGAGTCGCCTTGGTAATCAATCTCAGCCCCGTAAAGTTTAGCAACCTCAGCAAAAGCGGTATCACCTTGTAGGCCTTTCGGTTGATACCCTTGGAGTCGGATACAGGAGTCTTTGCCAGTTACGGCAGGTAATGCGATAAAGTAACTCGCCGCCGTTGCGTCGGGTTCGATGGCATAAACTTGGGGCGAGATGTAAGCGCCAGGATTCGCGCAGAACCAACGTCCTTCGGCGTCACGTGAGAGCGGACGGCCAAATTGGGCGCACATTTTTTCCGTCATCACTACGAACGGTTCGGAAACCGTTTCACCAGACATTTTGACCGTTGCGCCCGCGCGTAGGGGTAAGACCATTAATAGGGCGGATAGTAATTGAGAACTAGCCGAAGCATCCACCGTCAAATCTTTCAGCTGCCCTGTTGTTTGTAAGACAAAAGGAAAAGCCTGAGCAGGTTTGCCCTCAGCAGTGTAAGCAAAGGTTTTTGAACTCGCTAAGGAATTTAATAGTCCCGACATCGGGCGAGCGCGCATCGCAACATCCCCATCCATCGCATACTTTCCTTGATGAGAGAGCGCGAGAAAAGCCGTGAGAAAACGAGCTGCGGTGCCTGCATTGCCGACATGCAGAGAGCCCTCCTTCGCCGGAATATTTCCCGCATTACCCTGAATGCGAATCGTGCCAGCGACTTCATCATCGACAATGACGAAGCCCAAAGTGCGCAGGGCTTGAATGAGAATTTTGGTATCTCGACTAAATAACGCGCCCGTTAAAAGAGTTTCCCCCTCAGCCAGAGCGGCCAAGATTAGAGCGCGATTGGTGATGCTCTTTGATCCAGGAACTTGAGCGACACCACGAGCGGGCGTACGAAAGGGTTTAATTAAAAGCGACTCAGTCATAGAGCTTAGTCGAGAGATTGACGGATAATTTTAGCAGCCTTTAAAAATTGCGAAACTTCTTGGGCATTACCTTGTTCAATAGCGAGACGCAATCGGCGACAGTGTTTTTCGAGCTCAGCGAGACCCGCCGTTACGGGCAGAGAATTGGCTAACAGAATTCCTGTCCATAGATTTTCTTCTCCTCCCGCGACGCGAGTCGTGTCTTTTAATCCTGAGCCTGCGACATGAGAATTGAAATCAGGTAAACTGGCGACGGCTAAGATTAATGCCGAAGCCGCAGCGTGAGGAACATGACTAACCGTCGCCACCATCGCATCGTGTTGTTGTGCTGAACAGGTAAAGAGGCGCGAGCCTAGTTCAGTCCAAAAGGCCTGGATTTTTTCTAAGGCTTGAGCCGATTCTTGGCCCGTTGGCGTTATGAAACATAGTCGATCCTGAAAAAGATTTTCTTGAGCATGCGTAGCGCCCGCTTTTTCGGAGCCCGCCATCGGGTGCGATCCGATGAAAGTAACTTGAGGCGGGAGGTGGCTAGCGTCTTTTAGAATGGAAGTTTTGACACTTCCTACATCGGTAACGAGTGCTCCAGGGGATAAGGCAGGACCGATTTCTCGGCAGGTTTCGGCCATGCGATCGACGGGAGTGGCAATCACAACTAAATCTGCACCTCGTACTGCCTCTGCTGCTGTATCATAGACCTGCGCGATGCCATTTTGGCGCAAAAACTTTCTCGAAGTATCGGAGCGCGACCAACAGGTGAGGGTGGGGGCTAGTTTTCGTCGGGCAGCGCCTAAGACAATCGACCCTCCGATGAGGCCAGCACCAACGACGGCAATATGTTTAAAGCGAGACATTTTCTAAAGTTGAAGGTCTAGGGTTGAAGCATAGCCTGATAAAACTAACAAAGTAAACAAACTGCCAGCGACAAATGGCATTTGCTGGAAAACATGCCCCCCTCCGAACCCCCTAGAAAGTCGAGTTTCATTCCATCGACACCCCCCGTTTCTCGGGAGAGAAGCAGTCGCTGGAGAATTTTTCGTAAACAACTGAAGGCGGTTGTGCTAGGGGTTTTTATTGTAATTTTCATTATTGTTGGGTCCTGGCTTTACACCGAGGGGCAAAGACAAAGTCGTAGTTTGATCGATCTTTCCGCCAGCCGAGATGATGAAGCCCTGCGTGATTTATCTCTGCAAAAGGAAGCCGCCTTTGAAGAAATCCGTCTCAGTAAACCGGTGCTGACGGCGGAGGACTTAACGCTTTTGGAAGAGGCCGTTAAAGCACAGGAAGAATATGTCGGACGCCAAGGTGGCTTTGCCTCTGAAAATACAAGATTGGAGAGCCTTCGTCGTCGATTGCATGTGATTCAAGCCGATCGTCTGCGTGCGATTTCTAATGCGGCCGAGGAAAGGGCAGCCACGGAGGCCGCGCAAAAAGACGGAACAGCGATTAAAGAGTTGGAGAAAGCATTAGAAGCGGAGCGATTAATTGATTCGAAATGGATTTTTTCTGGATTATCTGACCGAGGCAGAATTGCTCGATTGGATACACGCTTGCGGCGCATGCAGGCCGAGCCTTTGTGGAAGAAAACGCGCGAACTAGAAAAGGAGGCCGAACGGGCATTCGCGGAGGGAAATATTAACCAAGCCCAGTCGATCATGCAGGATGCAATTCGCGTAGAAGAAGCCTTTGTCGCAAATTATCGCGATGTATTAAATACGGAGTTTAATCGCGTTGAACTCTTAACCAATCGCCAAGAAACCTTTCGCTCTCATCCAATAAAACTCTCTTTAGACCGACAGATTGCTCAGGCCCAACAGGCAGAAAAGGCGGGCGAATGGGATAAGGCAACAGGGTCGTGGGATTTGGCTTTAGCTGAGATGGTTAAGCTGATGAAAGAATTTCCACGCAGTACCTATTCTAGTCGCGCCACCGAAGAGAAACTAATCTTACAAAGAAATCAGGCACGTGCACATAATCGTTTAGAGCAACTGAAACAGGATATGGAGGCAATGCGGTCATTGATTCGTGCCACCGATTTTACCCGAGCTTTGTCGCAAGCAAATAGCTTGCTAGTGGCGGCTGATAAAATTGAACAAGATAATCCAGGAGTCATTCCTGCCGACAGCTTGCTTCTTCGAGAGTTAAAATATATCACGCAAAATGCAGGCACTTTAGCGGTAATCGTGCCCACCTTAGATCGAATTACTTTGCCCGTGCCTCAGTATCCACAAGTTAAACTCCTCAAACAGGAAGTTTCACAATCTCTTTATGCCGCTATTGTTGGGAATAATCCCAGCATGATTCAAAGAGGAACAGCTCCTGTTGAGTCGGTCTCCTACAAGGATGCACAACTCTTTTGTCAAAATCTTACCTGGTTATCGGGGCGCAAGGTTCGCCTGCCCACACTCGAAGAAATGCAAAGTGCGGCGGGGGATGTGAGTGCCCCACCTAAAGGTCCCCAAGCTTGGACCTTTGATAACACCGATGGGTTAACCGTGCGAGAAGTGGGAACCAGTAAGCCCAATGCAGCGGGCTTTTTTGACCTTATTGGCAATGTCGAAGAGTGGACCCTCGCTCCCGAGGACAAGGAAGCGGCTATGGTGGTAGGCGGAAGTGTCAATTGGGTCCCAGTCGCAGGATTTCCTCAAAGAAATGCCCAAAAACGTGAGCGAAGCAGAACGCTTGGCTTTCGTTTTATTATCGAGTAAGATATTAGGAACCCCCTCTTATGTCGTCTGCTGTATCTACCCCATCAGCAACCTTGCCGTCGTTTCCCCGTGTCTTTGTCTTTTTCATCGTCTACGGGTCGTTGGCTCTCCTTTGTTTGTGGCTGAGCTACGATATCCGTTTTCTTGAATTCGATAATGGCATCGGAATGACGTATATCGAACAGCGCAATGCTGCTCTCCTTTGGATAGTGCCTTTAAAAATTCTTTTACTTGGTTTGTTCGGACAATTTCGCGGAGTATTTTATTTTTTCCGACTGTATGATGCCATTCGGATGGTTGCGGCATTGGCTATCGCGACCGTTGTCGTTATTTTCATGGGAGTCTTTTTGCACAATGTTCCAGCGGCTAAATATTTTTCAATTCCACGAAGTATTGCGTTAATTGATTTCAATTTATCTTTGATTATCTTTGTCGGATTCCGTGTGGGGATAAGAACATTACGCCATCGCCTAAAACATTCACCTTCTTCTTACCATGGGCCAATTAAAAGAATTGCGATTATTGGAGCAGGTAATGCGGGTGAACAGTTGGCTGCAGATTTGATTTCTCGTCGAGCCACGGGCATCGAACCCGTTTGTTTTTTGGATGATGCTGTGCATAAGCATGGCTTAGAAATTCATGGCATACCCATTGTTGGTTCGCCCGATGTCATGCCTAGCTTGCGCGAGAAATATGGAGTGACGGAAGTTATTCTAGCCTTGCCCTCGCAAGGCGTTCGACGAATCCGGCAGCTGAGCAATCTGGCTTTAGAAAGTGGATTGAAGGTTTTAGTCGTACCATCGATGTCAGAGCTAGCTGGAGGTCGAGTAAGAGCGAATGACCTCCGCCCAGTTTCGGTGGAAGATTTATTGGGACGAGAGCCAGCTAAGTTAGACGATACAGCGATCGATCAACTGATTCATGGTCGTACGGTTTTAGTAACAGGAGCTGGAGGTAGTATCGGACAAGAAATTTGTCGGCAAGTCTCTCGCCGCCAACCGAAGCGATTAGTGATTTTGGATCAATGCGAAGTGCTTCTCTATCAAACGGAGCAAGAGTTAATCAGTTCAGACGCAGGAGCAATCATCACCCCGATTATTGCCGATGTGACGGACCGCACACGTATGGAGGAAATTTTCCAACGCTTTCGTCCAGAACTCGTGTTACATGCCGCTGCCCATAAGCATGTGCCCATGATGGAGTCGCAACCCGGCGAGGCTTTGAAGAATAATACTCTCGGAACCGCTTTGGTGGCAGAGTTGGCTTCGAATTATCAGGTAAAAGAATTTGTCTTAATTTCCACGGACAAAGCGATTAACCCTACGAATGTAATGGGCGCCTCTAAGCGCTTGGCGGAAATTGCTGTGCAATCGATGCAAACCCGTCCAGGCAACTTAACGCGCTTTGTGGCAGTGCGATTTGGCAATGTTTTAGGCTCCTCTGGTTCGGTTATTCCAATGTTCAAAAAGCAGATTGCCGCGGGCGGCCCTGTGACGGTGACACACCCCGATGTACAGCGGTACTTCATGACCATTCCCGAGGCCGTTGGTCTCGTTTTGCAAAGCGCAACACAGGGCCGAGGTGGAGACATTCTTGTTCTGGAAATGGGGCAGCCTTTGAAGATTATCGATGTCGCACGCCAGCTCATTGAGCTCAGCGGATTCCGTCCCGACATTGATATCGAAATTAAAATTACAGGTCTGCGCCCAGGAGAGAAAATGATCGAAGAACTTCAGCATCATGGAGAGCAACACCACCCTACGGCACACCCCCGTATTTTCCGCTTCGTTGGACCAGCGATGGATAATGCGAAACTACCCGAGTTTCTTCAGGCAGTGAAGCAATGCATTGCACAGGAAAAGGATATTTGTAAGCAAGGCATTCGCCAATTGGTTCCCGAGTATATTCCTTTTGTGGATTAGTTTTTACGCTTCAGGCTTTCCTCCGAGAGAGACTTTCTGCATCTTTGGTCTATGGCCAAGCAGTCTTCTCTACGCGCTACTGTCGGTATTATTATGGG
>Ga0228702_1000722_pt1 | contig 23648 bp, 21 predicted proteins | sample McNCre217_Aug_MG_2_FD_178018 | JGI IMG/M metagenome (GOLD analysis project Ga0228702, IMG submission 178018) | Freshwater microbial communities from McNutts Creek, Athens, Georgia, United States - 20-17_Aug_MG | ecosystem: Environmental > Aquatic > Freshwater > Creek | place: USA: Georgia...
TGCATCGATTTCCGCATCGCGTTGAAGAACAAGACGTGCCTTGGCGATATCACCTTCGATAAAACTATCGATGGCGAGTCGAAGGATTTCGCAGGCAAGTGCACCCTCTTGGGGTACCTGTAAAAGGTCTTTCAGTGGTCCGCGCTCCGAGATAATCATTGCTCGTTTGGCAATAACCGAGGCTTCGTCAGCAATACGTTCGAGATCGTGACCGATATCGCGTGCAGCCAACAAAAGACGAACGTCGCTTCCCATCGGACCGAAAAGCGTGAGATAACGCATGATTTCGCGATCAACACGTTTTTCTAACTCATCGACTCCGTCGTCCATACCACGAACCTGCAAAGCTAAGGAGTCGTCTCCCTCTTGCACAGCACGCATCACGAGTCGGGTCATATCCAACGAACGCTCCCCCATCAGAATGAGGTCGTCGCGGAGTTGTCGGAGTTCTTCGTGGAAAAATCTTTGCATAGTAGAATAAGTATTGGATTTGAGTTAAATCTCAACCAAAACGACCTGAAATATAGGCCTCGGTTTGAGCTTGGGAGGGGTTCATGAAAATCTTTTCGGTAGTATCGTACTCGATAAGTTTACCAAGATAGAAGAAAGCCGTTCGGTCGGAAACCCGTGCCGCTTGTTGCATCGAGTGAGTCACAATCACGATGGTGAACTGTTCTTTGAGCTCGTGAATCAGTTCTTCAATTTTACCAGTGGCAATCGGGTCGAGCGCCGAACAGGGCTCGTCCATCAGCAAAATCTCTGGTCGATTAGCAATCGCCCGGGCAATACAAAGACGTTGCATCTGACCACCCGAGAGGCCGAGAGCGCTCTCATTGAGACGATCTTTCACCTCATCCCAGAGTGCGGATTTACGCAGCGAAGTTTCACAAGCCTCATCCAGAGTGGCTCGGTTAGTGACACCCATTACGCGAAGTGCGTAAACGACATTTTCGTAGATGGATTTAGGGAAAGGATTAGACTTTTGGAAAACCATGCCGACGCGACGACGCAGCGAGATGACTTCAAGGTTAGGATCGTAGATGGAACGACCAGCGATGGTGATATCGCCTTCGTGACGGATGCCATCAATCAGGTCATTCATCCGATTTAAATTACGAAGCAAAGTCGATTTACCGCAACCTGAGGGTCCAATAAAGGCAACCACTTGACGTTCAGGAACATCGAGGGAGATGGCATCGAGGGCTTTCTTTTCGCTGTACCAGAAGCCGTAATTTTGAATGCGAATGTAATCTTTCCGTCCTTCTCTTTCGGTGGCAGGACGTACTTGAATGCGAGAGGTGGTGGGGTTCATGGTAACGGACATTTTTTAGAAAGAGGCACCTTTGAATTTTGCCCGAAGGCGGTTGCGAATGGTGATGGCTCCAAGATTTAAGCAAACCACCAAGACAATGAGAAGTAAAGTTGTCGCGAATACCATCGGGCGAGCGGCATCAGAATCGGGCGACTGGAATCCAAGGTCATAAATATGGAAACCAAGGTGCATAAACTTACGATCCATATGCAAGAATGGTGCCATCGTATCGAGGGGCAAAGTAGGAGCTAATTTAACCACGCCCACCAGCATCAGAGGAGCCACCTCCCCTGCTCCACGAGCCATCGCCAGAATAACGCCAGTTAAAATACCAGGGGCTGAGGCGGGCAGTAGAATGTCCCGAATCGTCTGCCACTTTGATGCCCCAGCGGCCAGAGAGGCTTCACGCATGCCACGAGGTACAGCTGAAAGAGCTTCCTCGGTCGCGACAATAACAACGGGAAGCGTCATCAGGGCCAAAGTGAGGGAACACCAAAGCAAACCACCCGTGCCAAAGACAGGGGTGTTATTGTTATACTTCAACTGATCGGAATAGAATAATTGGTCGATTGAACCACCCAGCACGTAAACAAAAAAGCCGAGTCCAAAGACGCCAAAGACAATCGAAGGAACGCCAGCGAGATTATTAACGCAGATTCGAACGGTACGTAGGATTGGTCCGTCTTGCGCGTATTCACGCAAGTAGATTGCGGTAATCACCCCAAAAGGAGTCACCATCAAACTCATAAACACCGTCATCACCAGCGTACCGAAAATGGCGGGCATTAATCCACCCTCCGTATTCGCCTCACGAGGTTCATCAAAAATGAATTCACCCAATCGATTAAAGAGTAATTCTATTCGTTCAAAGAAACTCATCTGATTCGGCGTCCAAGCTCGAATCAAAGTCGAAAAGGCCAATTGAACATCTTTTCCTGATGCATCGTGGGCAATGAGTTTCGCCTTTGAACCTTGAGCTGACATTTGCTCCGCCTGAGATTTCAGCTCAGCAAACTGTTTATCCAATTGCGCAACCTTGCCTTGAATTTCTTCTGTCGGCAGACCTTTGTCTTCAGCGCGACGCAACTCGATGCGCAAGGCTTCGAGTTCACGATTAACATCTCCTATCTTCCCTCGGCTAATTTCATGAACCTGATCGCGAACCCCAGCAGCATGAGATAACTCTTTTTGCAAAATCACCTTAAATTCAGAATCTTTTGCGGAGATGCGACGACCTTGAGAATCAATGATAGCTACAGGGGTAACGAAGGCTGGACCGTTTTCTACCCGCTCCAATCCCATCGTTTCAGGATTGAAAAATTCTTTAACAATATCGCCCTCGTCCTTCCAAATATAGGAAAACCCGTTCAACTCTCGCAAACCAACTTGGTACTGGCGTTCATAAATAGGATTTAAAGCAGGAGAACCTGGACGAACCCGTCGCTGGACTAATTGTCCAACGATGGTGGAATTATCTTTCAATTGAACAGTGGGAACTTGCGGTGCCCAAAAAACAGAGAAGCCGTTTAATAAAACTAAAGAAAGAAGTCCTACGACCATAACTAATCCAACGATTAGCCCTAGACTTGTAAACCAGACCCAAGATTCACCTTTGGGCGTAAGAGTATCGGCGGATGATTGTGACATGGTTTAGACGACTTTATAGCGATTGCGAAGTCTTTGACGTAAAACTTCAGCCAATGTGTTAATGAAGAAGGTTAAAAGAAAGAGACAGCACGCACCAAGGAAGAGTGCTCGGTAGTGAGTGTGGCCGACTGCGGCCTCCGGAAGCTCAACAGCGATGTTAGCCGACAGAGTACGCATACCGTTGAATGGATTAGGTTCCATAATGGCAGTATTGCCCGTGGCCATCACCACAATCATGGTCTCTCCCACAGCACGGCCGAAACCAATCATAATGGCAGAGACAATCCCAGAAATCGCCGTGGGAATAACGACTCGACGCACGGTCTGCCAGCGACTTGCCCCAAGAGCGAGTGAACCAGAAATGAGCGATTGTGGGACATTGGACAAAGCATCCTCGGCAATCGTGAAAACAATCGGGATAACAGCAAAGCCCATGACAAAGCCGACGACCAAGGAATTACGCGAGTCGTAACCCCAGCCACTGTTTTGACGCCACCATTCGCGAAAATCGGAGATATTTTGACCTGAGGCTGTGTCCTTCACGGTAAACAGGGTTGATTCCAACCACGGGCCTGTATGCCAAGCAAGCCAGCCAAAAAGAAAAACGCAGGGAAGGAGGCAAATAAACTCCCAGCCTGGAGCGATGCGACGACGAATGGGCTGAGGGAAGGAAGACCAAGTCCATCCGACGAGGAGTGCCGCTGGTGCAAGAACCATAATAGTGGCAAGGATGGACACGAGATTAGCGTCGACAATCGGCGCCAACCACAATCCAGCTAAGAAGCCTAAAACCACGGAGGGCAACGAAGCCATAATCTCCATCGTTGGCTTAACGATTTTCTTTAGTTCGGGACGCAAGAACTGCGAAACATAGATGGCTGCAAGAATAGAAATCGGGATCGCAAAAAGTAGCGCATAAATAGTTCCTTTGATTGTTCCATAGAGCAAAGGAACCAGCGAGTACTTCGCTTCAAATTCATCCGAACCAGAGCTCGACTGCCACGTATAGGCAGGACCCTCGGCACCTTCATACCAAATCTTTCCGAAAAACGCTTTCCACGATGCTTCGGGATGGTGGTCTTCAATCGTCCAACGACGCAAGATACCATCCGCACCGAGTACGGATAAACGATCGTAATTCAGAGAAAAAGCAACTTGGCGAATTTCTGATGCGGGCGCAGGTGCATCCCAGCGAATAGAATCGGTCGTCATATTGCGAATTTGCATACGACCACCTGCCACCGTGAGATAACATTTATTAGCGACAGCAGGATAAATACCCTGACCCGGACCTGCTAAGGGTTGGCCATCATGCATTTTTCCCCAGCGTCGAAGGCTATCTCCATTGGATTGCTTGTGAGGGTAAATCGACCAGACAACTTCCACTCCGGTGTAACTACTAAATACAATCGAGACGTTACCAAAAATAAATCCAGCGGCGGCAATTCGCGTGTCGGATTGATCGGCAAAGGGCTTAAAGGTCTGTTGCAAAGAAACACTGTCACCCTCCCCCAAGGAATAGACAGATACTTCCCCCTTTTTACTGAGTAAAATCAAGGAATCGGCGGTAGTAGGGACAAGAACTCGATCGATGTCAGGAATCTCCTGAGCAATGGCAAAGGGTGCACCTGCGGTCACCCGTGTCTTACCGCCTAGACCTCTCGACTCTTTGATACGCAAACCTGTCAGAAAATCGCGCCCGGATTCATTTTGTCGAACGATGAGCAAACGACTCGTCGGCCCTTTGACACTCCAAATATCTAAGCAGGATAATCCTGATTTGCCGATAGTTTGCGGTGGTTTGGCTGACACCACAGGCGTAAGTATGCGCCCGGCTTTATCATCAAAAGCTACCTTATAGGAAACGTGTACATCCATCACCGATCCATTGGAGAGACCAAGAACGACTAAACCTTCACGAGGATAAGAACGAACAGATGTTACCTTGGCTTCATGAAGTTCAGGTTTCCAAACTTTAACTACTTTACCATCGCGACTGCTTTGAAAGGTTAAACCGCCATTAGCGTCACAGGTAAAAGGAAGTTCGCCAAACTCATCCTCACCAAAGGCAACAGGCGTACTTGCAAAAGTAACTTGCGAGTGAGGATTAACTGTCGCCGAAGAAAAAAGCGGAAAAACCTGATAGACCAAAAAGGCCAACATACCCATCACTGCCAAAACGACACCCATTCCGCCCACACGGATAATACGTCCCATCCAAATATCCGTAAGTAAAGTAAGACGACTTACTTGAAAACGTGAAGGGTTTGGCTGAGAGGAATAATTTTTTTCTTTTTCGTCCATTAAGCAGAAAGTTTTTCGTGTTGGTTTTAAGAATAAAGAAAGGCGGTTAACCCGCCTTGGAGGACCCGAAACCTACCCATCACACTTTAAAGGCCGACTGTTCAACAGTGTGGCGGTGATGGGCGGAGTCGAGACCAAGATTATTCAGCGCTATAGTACTTCAGAGAGATACGACTTTCTTCAGCAGCCGAAGCAGGCAGGGGATAATATCCATCTTTGATGGTAATTTCCTGACCTTGCTTGGAGAGAATGAAGGTAATGAACTCAGAAGTTAACTTATCCATGTCTTTATTGGGGGCCTTATTCACATAGACATAGAGGTAACGAGCGAATGGATAAGTTCCGTTTAAGCAATTCTCGTAACTTGGTTCAACAAAGGGAGAACCATCCTTCTCTGAGATAGGCAAAGCCACAACGCCAGAGGTTTTATAACCAATGCCAGAGTAGCCGATAGCGTTAATGTCAGCCGAGATACCTTGAACAACGGATGATGAACCTGGCTGCTCTTTTACCGATCCTTTGTAGTCACCATTCTTGAGAGCCTTGTCCTTGAAGAAGCCATAGGTACCGGAAGCAGAATTACGACCGAAGATAGAAATCGTCTTACCTGCTAAGTCGCCTTTAACGCCAGCTTCACCCCATGTAGAAATATCTTGGCCACCGCGTTTACGCGTGGAAGAAAAAATGGAGTCAACTTGAGCAACGGTCAGACCTTTAATGGGGTTATCTTTGTGAACGAAAACGGCGAGTGCATCGATAGCGACAGCAATCTTGGTTGGCTTGTGACCGAAGCGACCCTGGAAGGTAGCGATTTCGCTCGTTCTCATTTCGCGGCTCATAGGTCCAAGTTGCGCAGCACCCGAAGCCAGAGCGGTGGGAGCAGTCGATGAACCCTTACCTTCGATTTGAATATTTACATTGGGATACTTAGCCTTGAAGCCTTCAGCCCAGAAAGTCATCAGGTTGTTCAGAGTGTCCGATCCAACCGAGTTAAGATTTCCAGATACACCAGAGGTCACTTCGTAATTAGGCAATTTATCATCCAGCATCGAAGTTTTTGCGGGAGTGGCTGGAGCAGCAGGAGCTGCTGGAGTTGCTTCTTGAGCCGACAGCGAGGAAGCTGCGAAAACAAGAACGGCGAGTGATTTGTGTATCAGGTTCATGGGAGTGTCAGGACGAGTACGATAGCAGACAAATGTTACAGTTATGTGACGGAGAGGTGTTTCTTTGGCATTAAAAACCTCATAAAACCTTAAAAAGCCCTAAAAAACTCGGTTAAAAGGGCGGCCGAACGGGCTTCAGCCTCGGGCAGAGGCATCCCCGCCGCTAAAGAAGGCCCTTCGTAGCCAATTTGTGTGAGCCATGCATTGCGCAAAGCCTGCATGCTCAATGTAAGCGGTTTTGCTTTGGCATTATCTAAAACGGGTAGTTCGGGTCGCCATTGCATCTTCGGAGCCAAATCATCCCAAACAGCTTGAGCAATCAACTGATGTCCTTCATCGCCAGGATGCACACCATCTTTGGCATAAATGTATCGCGGATTCTCTTTCTTCAAACGCTGTACGCCCGATAATAATTTCGTGTGCACATCAATCACTTCCCAACCTAACTTTCTTTGCTTCACTAACCAATCGGCATAAGCCCGCATCACGAGATGATAATTGTTTGTGGGCTTAGGACGATCGGGCTCGAATAAAGGAGGCGTAAGAAAAATCGGGCGTGCTGCTGCTCGCAAACACTGCACACGTACTTTATTCATTCCTTCGCGATAGGCATTAAATCGGCCTTCATCGAGAGAGAGATAAATGCCATCGTTGATTCCATAAAAAACAATGACGTGGGTCGGACGATGCTGTTCGAGAATTCGCTTCAGGCGTTTAAGCAAACAGGGGCGTGGATAACTCCCCCCGGCATGCCCAGACTCGGAAAGACCCGAGACCGTCTCGCTGGGTAAAGCAAAATTAACAATACTACAACGAGCTAAACCTTTTTGAGCACGAATGGCGGCTTCAATTTGAACCACCCATCGACCGTCATAAGTCATATCATCACCCAAAATAGCCACGCGCATCTCTTCTGAGTCGGCCAACAAAAGTGGCGTACTCAAAAAGAGACAGAGCGAGAGCAACCAAGGCATCCCCCAAGGCTTACTTCTTCACCCTAAATCGGAAAGCGCAAAGCGATTACCCTTTATTAACACTACCCTCCTTGATTCTCCCGACTACATTAACATTTTAACAACGTCTTGCTCACACGTTATTCACGGATATGTTAATCTACTTCTTAACCCAACCCCTTTGTAAATCTTAAGGAGTCCGACCCAAACCTTTGCTTAACTCAATCCACATTAAAGGAGCACGCACCCACAATCTCCAAAACATTGAGGTGTTCATCCCCCGTCACCAACTAACCGTTATTACTGGGGTGAGTGGATCAGGAAAATCTTCTTTGGCCTTTGATACATTGCATGCCGAAGGCTCGCGTCAGTACCTGGAATCACTTTCCAGTAAAGCTCGTGGGCTGCTCGAGTCAGTCGCGCGACCTGATGTCGATTTGATTGAAGGACTTTCTCCCGTTATCGCTATCGCGCAACGCACTTCTGGAAATCACAACCCACGATCGACGATAGCAACCTTAACCGAGATAACCGATCATGCCCGTCCGCTCTGGATTTTAGCAGGCGAAAGATTCTGTCTCAAAGATGGACATCGTGTAAGACGTCGCTCGCTTGATGATAACCTGCAATCACTCGAAGTAATTCCTCCCGGAAGTAAAGTAATGATTCTCGCACCCGTTGCGGAGGACCGTCCTTCAGTGCTTCTGGAAGTTGCGGCAGACTTGGGAAGACGAGGATTCACCCGTCTACGCATCAATCAAAAAATTGTAACGTTAGAAGAAGCGGAAGATTTATTAAAAGGCCGAGACACGATGCGTTTAGACGTTGTCGTCGATCGCCTCGTCATGGGCTCCGATCAAAGAAGTCGGCTGGCTGATTCGCTCGAGTTGGCTTTTCGAGAAGGAAAACAAAAAGCCTTAGTGCTAGCGGAGAGCCAAGCAAACACCTGGACGGAACACCCCCTTTCCCTTCACCTCTCCTGCGAACATTGCGGTGAAACCTATGAACCATTAGACTCACGTTCACTCTCTTACAACCACCCAGCAGGAGCCTGTCCCGATTGCGGAGGATTAGGAAAACAGCTTCGCTTTCAAGAGGCCCTCTCGATTCCCGATGACCGACTCTCCTTGCAAGAGGGAGCTGTTAAACCATGGAAATGCGCGACTCGAAAAACGCTCATTTATCGAAATGCACTGATGCGGGCGTTGGCTGAACAAATCCCTTTCGATCTTAAAAAACCTTGGCGCGATTTACCCGAATCCACTCGCTGTATTCTTCTACACGGCCATCCCTCCCAAACCTACTCTCTTCCGCCCCCACGAGGACGCAAACCTCGCGAGGTTTTTTGGACAGGAATGTTTGCCGAACTCGAACAAACCTTTCGCACAACCACGGGAGAGTCTTTGCGACAAAAACTTCTGCAATTTCAATCGGGCTCTATCTGCACGCGTTGTCACGGAAAAAGACTATCTGAAACGGCGCTGTCTTTACGCCTCGCGGATAAGAATATCGCCGATTTTCAGTCCTTAACCATTCCAGAAGCTTTACAGTTTATACAAAAGATTAAATCACTTCCCGCCGTTATTCCCATCGAAGAAGCACGTCGCGGCTTAGAGCAGCGGTTGGCGTTTTTGCATGATGCTGGGCTAAACTATCTCACACTGGATCGAGAAATCAGCACCTTGTCGGGTGGCGAGGAGCAACGGGTAAGACTGGCTACGCAACTGGGTTTAGGATTAGTGGGAGTAACCTATGTGCTAGACGAGCCGAGCGTTGGCCTTCACCCATCGGATCATCATCGCCTCATTCAATCTCTCAAAAACTTACGCGATCTCGGTAACACCCTGTTAGTTGTTGAGCATGACCGTGCCATGATTCTTGCCGCCGATCATCTGATCGAGATGGGACCTGGAGCGGGCGTAGATGGCGGAAAAGTAATGTTCACGGGTAATGTTACTGATTGTAAAAACGACGCCTCATCGCGCACGGGGGCTTATTTATCAGGGCGAGCCACTTTACATCACCTCATTCCACCTAAGCCGATTGGAAATGATTTTTTACGGATAAAGAATGCCACGGAGAACAACCTGAAAAATCTTACCGTCTCTTTTCCACTAGGGAATATCACTGTCCTTTGCGGAGTATCGGGTTCAGGCAAAAGCACTCTCGCGATAGATATTCTATCCGCGGCTATCGCACGTAAAATCAATGGGGCGAAAGTTATACCAGGAAAGCATGGCGGCATCGAGGGATTGGAAAAAATCCGCGCCTTTACCGCGGTAAATCAAGAACCCATTGGACGAAGCCCGCGCTCAAATCCGGCCACCTTTACAGGAATGATGGATGTCATGCGTGACTTATGGTCATCGCTTCCTTTAGCCAAAATGCGGGGGTACGGACCGGGACGATTCAGTTTTAACGTGCGGGGAGGTCGTTGTGAAACCTGTGCGGGTGAAGGTTCGGTCAAAATGGATATGCAGTTTTTAGGTGAAACCTTTGTGGAGTGCCCCAGTTGTGCGGGAAAGCGCTTTAACCGTGAAACCCTCGAAGTTCGTTTCAAAGGACTAAGCATTTCTGAAGCACTCCAACTTTCAGTACAAGAGGCACTCGAAGTCTTTAAAGCTCAACCTCGTTTGGCAGAAAAACTTCGAACACTCCAAGAAGTTGGTCTAGGCTACATTAAACTTGGTCAGGCCGCTCATACACTCTCCGGTGGCGAAGCACAGCGACTAAAACTAGCAACGGAACTCGCACGGCGCGATCACACGGGAAGACTCTATGTCCTCGATGAGCCAACCACTGGATTACATTGGGATGATATCGCTAAACTACTAAAGCTTTTAGGTCGATTACGGGATGCGGGGGCCACCCTGATTGTCATCGAGCATCAATCGGATGTCATCCAAGCAGCCGATTGGGTTATGGAATTGGGTCCCGAAGGAGGTGCCAAAGGTGGTGAAATGATTTACGCTGGGCCACCCGAGGGATTAAAAAAGGTGAAAAACTCACCAACGGGAAGAACTTTGTTAGATTGAAAGAATCGTCAGTAAGCGCTGAGCAATTTTTTGTAACGCACCGATTTCTTCGACGGAAAAATCGTAGGGTTGCATTTTTCCAATACCCACAACGCCGACAACCAAACCTTGAGCATCCATGATTGGCACCGCCAAAGCGCCTTGCACATTGGTTTTTTGTGCATCGGGTTTAGCAATACCGCCAAGATTTTCCTGCAAGTTACACAACTGCACAGGTGCTTTACGTTCCGCAGCACAACCCGCAATCCCCTTCCCGACGGGAATCAGCTGAATCTTCTCTAAAACGAAAGGCGGAATACCTTGGTGGGCGTAAAGTTTGAGTAAACCTGAGGCCCGATCGATGATATGAATTGTTCCCGTGGCACAGGCGAAGTTCTGCAAAATTTGAGCCAAAACTGTCGAGGCATCGCTGGAAGAAGCGAAAAGTTCATTCAACTGAGCTTCGTAAGAATTCATATGATTTAGACACCGCGCTGAGCTAAACGTTCCTTGAGCCAGACCAAACCCTTAGCTTCATTATCAAAAACTCCGTCCATTTGCGCTTCATAGGCAGCGTCTAACAACTCCGAAAACCAAGGGGCAGGCTGATAGCCAAGGGCGATGAGATGACGTCCCAAGATGATTTTTTTCGGCACCGATGAAGCAATTTGCAAAGCTTGTGCCTTGGCTAATAACCAAACCCCTTGCGGAGATTCTTCGGTAAATGATTTAGGGCCACGCCCCTTGCGATCGGCAGAGTCAACTCGAACCAATCGATCAATACGACCAACCTTATTGGCTAAGCGACGAACGGAGGCATCCCCTGCTTTGGCACGATACAATTCCAGTGGCTGTCCATGCCAACGCACTAAAGGTAAAACAGCTTCAATGAGTTTTGTTTCTCGGGTGATGCGACCGAGAAATTTTTCTGCTAAAGGTAAACTTTCTGCCTCGTGACCGTAGGCGTGAATGCGTCCATCGGCTTCGCGTTTAGTGGTCGTGGCTTTCCCTAAATCATGCAAGAGAACCGCTAAACCCACAACGGTGTCTTCAAAAGTGTCATGAGTACGCTCACGTGCGTAGGCATCGAGACAAAGTGCGGTGTGATTCCACACGTCGCCTTCAGGATGCCAGTCGCTGTCTTGTTCGACTCCGATGATGGCATGCAGTTCGGGAAAAAACTTCGTCCAGCCACAGGCCCGCAGGAAATGGAGTCCGCAAGAAGGTTTAACCCCGCGAAGAATTAGTTTCGTCCACTCCTCCCAAATACGTTCCGCTGGCAAATCCTGCGGAGTAAGCGTAGAGCAAAGTTGGACTGTCTCGGGAGCGACTGAAAATTCTAGTCGAGCCGCAAACTGCATCGCACGAAGCACCCGCAAAGGATCTTCGGAAAACTTAGGTGAAACATGGCGCAAAACCTTGGCCTTTAAATCTCCTAAACCATTCCAAGGGTCGACCAACTCTCCCGTGAAAGGATTCCACAAAATAGCATTAACCGTAAAATCGCGTCGTTCGCAGGCTTCGCGATAAGTCATGGTTGGGTCAGCCTGAACTTCAAAATCTTGATGCCGAACTCCCGTACGATTTTCTCGACGAGGTACAGAGATATCAATCGGCTGATCTTTCACTTTCGTAACGCCAAACGCCGCACCCACTTTAATAATACCGAACTTTTTGCGTAGAGCGTTTTCGATTTCACGAGAACCGATGCCGTAGACTTCGATATCCAAATCTTTCGGTGTTAAACCCATCAAGGCATCGCGCACACAACCCCCCACCAAAAAAGGACGACCCCCAGCCTCTTGTAATAAAGCAAGGATCTCCTTTGCTGGAGCAAGTTCGCCAGTAAAGACGATTAAATCTGAGCGTGAAACGGACACAGAATAAAAACTATCCCGGATGACACCACGAAGCGAGTGGGATTTTTAGATTATAGATTTGTGGTAAAACCTTGTTTAATCAGCCAAGCCTTCGCCGTTTCCCGGCGATCGCCTTGCAAAACAACTGTTCGCTCTTCGCAGGCACCTCCAGTGCCTAATGCTTTTTTCATCTCTTTGAGTAAGGCCTCGCGATATCGCATCTCTTGCGATTCAAGCCACTGACCTTTCAAGATAGTGACTTCTTTACCTCCGCGACCCGAGCGCTCGTATTGCAAAACGATTTTTCCTTTTTTGGGTTTGGCTGCATCTCCAGCGGGAACAGGTCGAGCCGTTGGCCCAGGGGGTAAGCCCTCGGAAGGTAATTGATCGAAAGGGTTGTGACTCATTGACCTCGACCACAGGTTCCAGCCCCTGGTTTTCCGCCTTGCAGATAAACAAGGGCTTTTTCGTAAGAGCGTCGGCGTAAGTAATGGTCCAAATCGGCTGGAAGGCCTGATTGAGGTGAGGCGACTTCGGCGTCAAGGGCTTGGATTGCCTGTAAAAGCTGTGTTTTATCAACCATTGGAGTAGTCAATGATTGCAGGGCTTTGATGATACGCTGGGTGCGTTCTGGGTCCATGGATAGGAAGAAAATAGGCGCAGGGTTGGCGGGGGGCAAGTCAGAGACTTTTTTCTTGGTGGACAAAAGGCTCTTCTCTTCCCTATACCAAACCTTCCCTTGGACGGGTAGCTCAGTTGGTTAGAGCGCCTGCTTTACACGCAGGATGTCGCGGGTTCGAGTCCCTCTCCGTCCACCACTTTCGTTCCACCTGACCATGTCACAAACCAAGAAGAAGCATACGCTATCCGCCTTAGTCGAAAACAAGTTCGGCGTCTTGGCACGTGTCGCTGGCATGCTCTCAGGCCGTGGCTTCAATATTGAAACCCTTAACGTTGGCCCTACGCACGACCCTGCCTACTCCCGAATCACCGCTACGGTGATTGCGGACGATGCCGCTTTGGATCGTTGTGTTAAGGCGCTCGATAAGTTAATCAACGTTATCACCGTCAGTGATTTTTCTCGCGATGAGGTAGATCACGTCGCTCGCGAATTAATTCTCTGTAAAGTAAAGTGCGATAAAAAGACCCGCACCGAAATTTTAGAAATTGCTGGTCTCTTTCGTGCTAAAGTGGTGGACGTGGCTCACGATTCCCTCGTCATTGAGTTCACTGGAAATGTCACCAAAATCACAGCTTTTCTCGATTTAATCGAACCTTTCGGCATTCTCGAAACCGCACGTACAGGCGCTGTAGCACTCGCACGTGGTCGCAAGAAAGTCCGTTAATTTTATTCCATCATACTCATGCCTGCTAAAGTCTACACTGACAAGGATGCTGACCTCGGCTTCCTCAAAAACAAAACCCTGGCCGTCCTTGGTTTCGGCTCACAAGGTCACTCTCACGCGATGAACCTTCGCGACAGTGGCTTAAAGGTCATTGTCGGTCTCTACAAAGGATCGAAATCTGCCCAAGCGGCAAAGAAGAAGGGCTTTAAAGTCTACGATACCGCTGAAGCTGTTCGTCGTGCCGATGTCATGCTGGTTGGCATCCCCGACATGAAACAAGCCGATGTTTGGGAAAAAGATATCGCCCCCAATCTCGGCAAAGGTGGAAAAACCGTTCTCTTTATTCACGGTCTCTCCATTCACTACAAATTGATTAAGCCAGCCAAGAATGTGGACATTGCCATGGTGGCTCCCAAGGGCCCTGGACATGTGGTACGTGCTCAATATGTCGAAGGCAAAGGCGTACCTGCTTTAATTGCCGTTGCTCAAGATGTTTCGGGTAATGCAGCCAAGACCGCTCTCGCATGGGCCAAAGGCATTGGTTCCTCCCGCGCTGGAGTTATCAAGACAACCTTCAAAGAAGAGACTGAAACCGACTTGTTCGGAGAGCAGGCCGTACTTTGCGGTGGTGCCTCTGAATTAGTGAAGGTTGGTTTCGAAACATTGGTCAAAGCCGGCTATCAACCTGAGATGGCTTACTTTGAGTGCTTGCATGAATTGAAGCTCATCGTCGATCTCATGGTCGAGTCGGGTATTTCGGGTATGCGTTTCTCGATTTCAGAAACCGCCAAGTATGGCGACATCACCCGCGGCCCACGCGTAATCAATAAGTCATCCCGTAAGGCGATGGAAGAAATTCTCAAAGAAATCCAAGATGGCACTTTCACCAAGCAATGGGTGAAGGAGTACAAGGGTGGTTTGAAGAATTACAACAAGCTCCTCAAGCAAGGTGAAAATCACCCGATTGAGAAGACTGGCCGTCGTCTCCGTGCTCTCATGCCTTGGGTGCAAAAACGCAACATCAAGGGTGCACAGGCTGAGTACACGACTAAATAAGTCGACTCACCCTTCCCTCTCAGGGCCGACACATGTCGGCCCTTTTTATTTTACAGGTTGCGCAGTAACACTGCGCAACTGCCTGATTTCTTCGCGCAACTTTGCTTCACGCACCCACTGAATAACGCAGAAGGTAGCCAAGATTAAACAGAGAAGACTTAAAACGAAAGGCCAACGCGATGGACGACTCATGGGGCGGTCGAATGAACGTTAAAAGTGATTTTTTGGACTCCGGCACTTCGCACTAAATCCAAAACCGTAATGATTTGTCCATGAGGAGTTTCTCGATCACCTGCGATGGAAATCGTGAGATTAGGATTGGATTGATGACGTTGCTTCAACTGTTCACGAAGTCGTTCCAATGTAGTGAGCGTGCGATCGACAAAAACCTGACCGGATTTATCAACTGAAATCACCATCATAGAAGTATTATCTTCCGACTTTGCGGTGGTTGCCGACTGTAAATTCAGAGGTAAACAATGGTTACGATGCAGCGTCACGCTCACCAACATAAAGGAAGCGAGCAGAAAAAACATAATATCAATCAGCGGAATAATTTCTAAACGCGCACGGCGCGGCGGACGAGGTGAGGGAATCTTCATCGGGTACGATGATTTCAGTTTTTCTTTTTCTGCAAACAGACCTGAAGTGTGGTGGCCGAAGCTTCAAGTTCCGCCTGCAGAGTGGCGAGACGACTCGAAAGAATATTCAATGGGATAAGGCAAAAGATAGCAATCCCGAGGCCCGCAGCCGTCGCAATTAAGGCCTCGCCAATACCTCCTGTGACCTTAGCCACGGCTAATTCGTCGACGCCCATCGAGTTAAAGGAGCTCATAATGCCGGTTACCGTACCCAATAAACCCAGCAATGGTGCTAAAGTCACGAGAGTATCGAGAATGGACAGACACCGATTGGCTTCGCGTAGCTCTTTCGCTGAGGCGACCTGAATTGAATTTTCAAATCCCTGCTCACGATTTTTTAATCCAGCTAAAAGCACGCGCGCCACTGGGTCCGAAGACGACGATGCTAATTTCTCAGCAGCTTCCCACTGATGATGCTCTGAGGCAGAAAGGATTTGATCGACCACTTCAGGCTGGTGCGATTGACAAAAACGAATCAGCCAAACCAAACGCTCACCCACCACAGCGATGGCCACCAGTGCAGCCAACAAAAGAGGATACATGATGGGACCTCCTTTGAAGAATAAATCGACAGCGACATTAGCAAGGGGAAGTATCATAGCGGTAGTGATTATTTAAGTTGAAAGACAAAGGGAACGAGAAACGAACGCGTTGTACCTGGTGGCCAGATCCACTGTTGCCTGACCCAGTGACTCGCAAAAGCATCTAATTTCGTGTTTCCTGAGGATTCAGTGACCACAACTGCACTTACCTTCCCTTCGGCTTGCACGGTGACGAGAAGCATGAGCGAGCCTTGGATATTTTGTTGGCGAGCCCAACGGGGGTAGAGCGGATCAGGAAATTGTCCACCCTCTTGGGGCGTAAATTTAGCTGGAACGAGTGTAGGACTTCCGCCTTGAGTCGATTTTTGTGTGGTCTCGTTTTGCGCTACTGGCTGGGGTACGGGTTGTGCGACGGGCAGGGGCGCAGCGAACTTTGCTGGATCCGAAGAAGGGGTGGGTGGTGACGGAGTTTCTCTCTGTGTTTGCTTGAGAACCTCTTGGGGTTTGGGTGGCAAGGATTCGCTTAAGGGCTTTGCGGGCAATGCCGAGAGCGGAGCAGATTCGACAAACTGAACCTGAATTCCTTGGTTTTTTGGCGGAATGGAAAAGACGATATTATTCTCCGTCTCCGAGTTTAATCCCAGTAGACAAACAACAATCACCGAGACGCTTAGGGCAGCCGTCCAAGCATAAAACTTTTCAAGGTGGTATGGAGAAAAGAAACGGAACAATTTAGAAAATTAACTTCAATCCTGCTTCTATGCCACGGCCTGGCAAGGGCAACGTATCCTTAACGAAAGAAGAAGCATTTCTAGCTTCACGATTGAGCAGATTTGTTAAACGAAGAGTAAACTGTGCGTTCGCATTGGATACTTTCAAATCCCGAGAAAAACTCGCCCCTAACAGAGTATAGCCCGCAGTGGTTGTTTCATCAGGAGCGATATGATTTTGGGCCAAGTGATACGCTAAATCCATACGCCAGTTCCACTCTGCGATGGTACCGTGCAAACCCGTTCCAATACGTCCTGGTGAAATACGTGGTAGGGCTTCGGAAGTATCGCGATTGGATGCCCGTACATAATCACCAAACAACTCTAGTCCCAGTTTTGTCGTGGGAGTTTCTTGCAACTGGAAGTTAACTTTCACTTCCGAACCATAAAAATCTGCGGGTACGGAAACAAAATCGTAACGCTTCAACTCATCGGCTCCTCCCAAACTGTAATCGGAACCCGAAGTAGTAGGCCCATAGTCATTACGCTCGAGAATGATAAAGGAACTGAATCGGTTGTAAAAAAGTGACACGGCTCCAGTGACTGGGCCGTTGACTTTGGCGAGTTCCAACTCGACACCTACACCCTTCTCTTTTTGCAAATTTCGATTACCTACTTCATAAGCCTCAGTGCCCACGTGCGGACCATCGGCGTAGAGTTCTTGATAATTCGGGGCACGCTCCGTGGTCGTCAAACTCAGCGTTGAAGTCCACTGAGGATTTAAATCTTTAACGAGAGCGAAAGAGAAACTTCGCGGAACAAAGTTCGCTTCATCGGCTGGGTGACTTGGATAAACTCCCTCGTGAATCCATTCGCTGGCTTTTACTTGAGCAGATTCAATACGAAAACCGTAGCGAAGACGCAAAGAGGGATTAGCCAGTTTTTGCGTGAAAGATCCAAAGGCTGCACTCGTACCATTCTCGGTATTAGGGAGAAAAGCTTCATCACCAGAGACTAAAAAATCAAACTGTCCAAACTGCAGTCCCACCGAGCCGTCAAATGACTCTGTCTTGGCTAGTTTCAAATCAATACGACTATCCCAACCTTGATTCGTAAATGTCGATCCCGCTACCCCTGCTTCAAATTCGGTATGTGTGTAGTCAGAACGACTGGCGTTGAATTCAATCAACTGAAAAGAATCATTCGGGCGGGAAACTGAGCCAGCTAACTCCCAGCGTCGTTGACGTAAGCCGATGATGACATCGGGTTCTGCCACGCCATAGGAAGAGTTAAGTCCCGAGTAAGAAAGCCCGACATAACTATCGACTCCAATTGATGAAACACCAAAGCCTGCCCCTGAATGATCGCTAGCGGTGTCTGCAATACGACCTATAGGGGTCATAAGATTCTCCGTAGTCTTTTTAAATGCATCGAGATGAAAAGCAAAGTCAGCCAACGAGCCCTCAGCGATTAGAGAAGATGCTCGCAAGCCATCGACGGAGCCCATTCGACCGCTTAAAGTTAACTGCTGTGGCAGTCGCTCCACGGGGATGCGATTATCGACAACATTCACGACACCTCCAAGGATACTTGAACTATAAAGCAATGCGGCAGGACCGCGTAAGATCTGCAATTCCCGAATCGTTAAGGGATCGAGGCTCACAGCATGATCGGGACTAGCACTCGAGGCATCGAGGGTGCTCGTCCCATTCTGAGTAATCTTTAGTTTGTCACCCTCTAAACCACGAACGATAGGTCGACTTGAGTTGGGTCCAAAATAACTCGACGCGACTCCAGGAATTTCTGCCAAAATGGTGGCGATTGTACTCGGCGACAAGAGATTGATAGCTTGGTCGTTCAAAACCAAAGTGGGTGCAGTCGGATTTTTTTCTTCACCGATGGCCGTTCCCTTAACCACGACCGGCGGAAGTTTTTGGGCAGGAGTCTGACCCTCTTCAGCGAATAGAGTTAGACTCGATGCAAGCGTAAGAGGTAGCCACAGGTTATTTGAAAAAGAGGCCATTGAATGGATTGACTAAAAATGCAATAGATTTGCATTAAAAGCATTCAAGCCTAAAGCGAAGGATTGCAGTAACCTCAAAAATCTCTTGTTTAAGCCCATCCCTATGAAGGACACATCCTCCCCTGACTACATCCATTCGGATGGGTTTCTGGCTCGTTTGATGCGCGACCAATTAAAACTCTCCATCGCTTGTGCTATTTTCTTCTTCGCGGCACTCGTTGCACTTCCTCTGCTCAATTATTACTACCCCGAGTTCATGGCTCAACGTGTGGCTGGATTCACGCTCACATGGTTGATTTTAGGCGTCCTTTTCTTCCCCTACGTTTGGATTATTTCTTACATCTTCATCAAGAAATCCATCGCCCTTGAGGATGCTGAAGCTACCGCTGCCAAGGAGAGCGCTAAAAAATAATTATGATTACATCACTTGCTTCCACTTTAGCTACTGCGGGAATTGATCCGTGGATTGCTCTTTTTTCCTTAGTGACTGTGGTCATCACCGTCGGCATGGGTTTTTGGTCCGCAGGTAAGTCAAAGAGTGCGGGCGACTTCTTTGTTGCGGGTCGTTCGGTATCGGTAGGCTGGAATGCTTCAGCAATCTCAGGTGAGTATCTTTCAGCTGCCTCCTTCATGGGTGTCGCTGGAATGGTAATGGCAACTGGCTACGATGCCCTCTGGTACCCTGTTTGCTACGCCTGCGGATACTTATTCTTACTTCTCTTTATCGCTGGTCCTCTCCGTCGATTCGGTGCTTACACCATTCCTGATTTTGCTGAAGGTCGCTATGATTCGCCTCTCTTCCGAAAGATCGCTGTCTGCTTTGTGCTTTTCATCGGCTTCTTCTACACGATGCCACAAATGAAGGGTGCTGGAACTACCCTTTCCTATATTTTCCCTGGTCTTCCTTACTGGGTCGGTGTCGCTGTCGTCGGAGCTGTGATTACCCTCAACGTTTCCCTCGGTGGCATGAAAGGAATCACTTTAGTCCAAGCTTTCCAATACTGGCTCAAGGTTTTTGCCATCACCATTCCCGTCTTCGTTCTAGCTTCGGTGGTTGGTCATTATGAAGATCACCTCGCTGCTAATAAAACAGCCATTGAGCAAACCGCAGCTAAGCCTGCTGGTATTGAACGCAAAGCCTTGCCTGAAAAAGCACCGAAAGATGAGCAGTGGATTTCTCCTTTCGGAAAGCTAACAACCAAGGCCATGGATGCTTCGATTGCTGCCGCTCCAACACCTGAAGCCAAAGCTGAACTCGAAGCCCAGAAGAAGCCCTATTCTCTTCTTTACACCTACTCTCTCATTATCGCCTTGGTTTGTGGTACGGCTGGTCTACCACACATCTTGGTTCGGTTCTACACCAACCCCGATGGTGTCGCAGCAAAGCGCACCACGATGTGGGTTATGATTCTGATTGGTGTGTTTTATGTCTTCCCTCCAGTTTATGGAGTGATTGGACGTTCTCTTTCTCCTGAACTCTACGCAGCGGTTGGTGCAAAGGGAACAGACAAAGTCGTCTTGGAACTTCCGACGCTACTCGCTGGCAAAGACCATGCCTTACTAGGGTCGATTCTCTCGGGCATCACTTGCGCAGGAGCCTTCGCTGCGTTCATGTCCACTTTCTCTGGTTTGCTCGTCTCCATGACGGGTGCTTTGGCCCACGATGTTTACGGTCGAATCTTAAAACCCGACTCCACTCCTGAACAACGCCTGCGCGCTTTCAAGTGGGCAGCGATTCTCATCGGTGCTGTTTCTATTCTTCTGGGCATGCAAGTCGAAGCGTTGGAAATCAACTTCATGGTTGGCCAAGCTTTTGCCATCGCAGCAGCGAGCTACTTCCCTCTTCTATTCATGAGTGTGTGGTGGCGTGGCATGACCATGAAAGGGGCGGCCGCCGGAATGCTTGGAGGCGGCATCACAGCTCTCATTGCCATCTCATTTACCTCGATTTCCGATGTGGCAGCAGCTGGTGCGAAAAAATTAACCGATGCCGCTCAAGTGACAGCTTACTGGGCAGAACGCCCCCTCGCTAGCAGCATTAAGCAATTCTGGATTGATCATCCCCTCGCTCGAATCCTCTGCGAGCAACCTGCGATTTGGGCCGTACCACTGTCCATTATCCTCATGATTGTTGTCTCGAAGGCTACCGCAAAGACTATCCCCAGCGATGTTCGCATGAAGATGCTGGTTTTACACGCGCCAGAGGCTCTCGGACTCAAGCAAGAGTATATTAAAGAACACGAAGGTTTAGGCCACTAAGGTCTAATAACCCTCTTCTTGGCCGGAGATATCCGAGCCAAACCCAAACTTGAAACTTGGAAGTCTCAAGCGGTGGGTCTTTGCTATTTGAGTGAATAAGAACCTAAGAGACGACGACTACACCAGCCGGTCCTCGATTCCGATTTTTGCCATCGCTCTGTCAATCATCGCTCTAGTCTCGAGCATGCTCATGTCTTATCGAGGTGCCATGGTTTATCTTGGCCTGGCCACAGATCCCTACGGGCGAGACATCATGGTGGGCACATGGGTCGGCATTCCCATAGCGATTGCTGGTGCCATCAGTGCTTATCTTGCCGGACAGGATCGATCTAAAGGATTACTGCGCTCACTCGCTTTCAGTCTTCTTGTAGCCAACCTGCTTATTCCCTGTGCTTGGGGCATCGTCGTCCTGATGAAATAAAATGTCTAAAACACTCATCATCGTCACACGCGGTAGTCCCTTAGCCTTACAACAAGCGCAAGACGCCGCTCGTAATATTGAGCAAACTTTACATCTAAAAACAGAAACGCACATACTGACCACGACGGGAGATCGCCAATCCACCTGGTCGCTCGAGAAACAAGGTGGCAAAGGACTCTTCACAGCCGAACTCGAGCAGTCTCTTTTGAAAGGAGAAGCTGATGTCGCCATCCATAGTGCGAAAGATTTGCCAACGGAAATGCCCGCTGGCTTAGCCATTGCCTCCTGCTTGGCTCGCCAAGACCCGCGCGATGTCTTGGTCAGACAAAAAGCAATCCTTACTCCGCAAACCATCGCCACAGGGAGTCCACGGCGACGCGCCCAAGGTGCGAATCTTTTCCCACAAGCACGCTGGACTGAACTCCGCGGAAACGTTGATACCCGCCTTAAAAAAATCGCTCAAGGTGAAGCCGAGGCCTCTTATCTTGCGGCCTCTGGGCTGAATCGTTTAGGCATAACCCACTGGGAGGGTCTCTGTTTTGAGCCAGTTGAGGTAAGCAAAATGGTACCTGCAGCCGGCCAGGGCGCTGTCGCAATTCAATGCCGACAAACCGAGGTCAGCCGTTTCTTGCAAGTGGGGTGTGCGCAAACCTTTTTTGCCGTAAATGTGGAGCGACTGTTTCTTCGTAAATTAGGGGAAGGATGTCATACCGCCTTTGCCTGTCACTACGCCCAGCAAAAAATTTTCCTCTACCGCGCGGATTTTGGGTATCGCGAGTTTACTTTTCCTGCCAAGGATTTGACCGCGGCTGACTCTTTAGCAGATTCTATTTTAGCCCAGTTGTTACCTCGTTAATCATGTCTAAACTCCCTTTACGCGATCGACATATCATTCTCACTCGTCCTGAAGGACGAAGTGCCGAGTGGAAGTCGATTCTAATGGAAGCCGGAGCTTCCGTAGCCGAACTGCCACTCATCGAAATCTCGTTTGAACCCGATGCGATTGTTCTAACCGAAGTTTTTGAGGGGATTGGAGAGTATGATTGGCTCATCTTTACTAGCCCGAATGGGGTGCGCGGTTTTTTTGACCGTTTCTTCGAAAGATTTGCCGACATTCGCTCGATTGGTGGCATGAAGATTGCCTGCGTAGGTCCAGCGACCGAAAAAGCGGTCCGTTCTTACCACTTGGAACCTGATGTGACCTCGGAACAAGCCGATGCCCTCTCACTCGGACAAAAACTGACCAGCAGTTTCGATATCGAGAACCAGAAAATCTTGCTCGCCACTGGTAACCTCAACTCTCCTGAACTCGCCTCCCTCTTACTCGATCAAGGTATGGCCATCGTTGATACGCTGAAAGTTTATGCAACGGAGGAACGTCCAGTTACCGAGTCACCCGAAGCCGCAGAATTTCGTCGACGCGGTGCAGATGCGATTGTTTTTGCCAGCCCTTCAGCCGTTGAATCGTTCATTCATCAAGCCGCCTCACTTCGGCCTGAGGCAGGGGCACGCCAGCCCCGTGCGGTTGCAATCGGACAAACTACCGCAGAGACGATTAAACGATCTGGCATTCCATTAGCAGCCACAGCCAGCGCTCCCACTGCCAAAGCGATTCGCGACGCCATCATCGAAGCTCTGCAGTCATGATTGGTTCCACCCGAGTCAAAGTTTGTGGCATCACTCATACGGCCGATGTAGCCATTGCTTGTGATTACGGCGCCGATTTCATTGGCGTCAATGTTTGGCCTGGCTCGCCTCGCTTCGTTAAACCCGAGCAGCGAAAATCTTTGTTGCGCGAAATTCCTGAGTCTAAACGTGTTGCTGTGGCGGTTAATCCCACGGTGAGCGATGCCGCTTCACTCATCACCGAAGGTTTTGCTATCCTACAAATTCATTTTGATCCAACGACCAAAGCTTGCGACATCGAAGCCATCTCCCAAAAAATAGGGCCTTCCCGTCTTTGGCTGGCACCTAAACTCCCCGATGGTGCGACATGGCCCAAGGAAATCTTACCTTTAGCCGATACCTTTTTACACGATGCTCATGCCAAAGACTCTTTTGGAGGCACCGGTAAGTTAGCCGACTGGAATCGCTTTAAGACGCTCAAAAACACACACCCAAACAAAACCTGGATTCTTGCAGGGGGGTTAAGTCCGCAGAATCTAAAGGGTGCTTTAGAGGCCTCGGCTGACTTTATTGACCTAAATAGCGGGGTTGAACTCTCTCCAGGCCTGAAATCTGCTGAAAAACTGGCCGAAGTCAGAGTCGTCTTGCTTAATTATAAGCAAACATAAATTGTCACAGGGGTGTCTAAGACTTGGCACGGCCTTTGCATTAGAGGACTTGCTCAACCACAAACCCAAACTAAACTAAAACCACTACTATGAAGCTCGTCGTC
>Ga0228702_1000723_pt1 | contig 23640 bp, 25 predicted proteins | sample McNCre217_Aug_MG_2_FD_178018 | JGI IMG/M metagenome (GOLD analysis project Ga0228702, IMG submission 178018) | Freshwater microbial communities from McNutts Creek, Athens, Georgia, United States - 20-17_Aug_MG | ecosystem: Environmental > Aquatic > Freshwater > Creek | place: USA: Georgia...
GCATCCAGCCTGGGCCAAAAGTGCGGCATGGACAAGACGGAGAGCATCGCCGTCGATCTGCGCGGCAACGTGCTGACCTGCCAGAACGTGAGCGCGGCCAGCACCGCGCCCAATGGCCAGCCCCACCGTATCGGCCATGTGTCGGACTTGGCTGCCGTCAAGCTCAATACCGCCACGCACTGGAGTAAGAGAGAGGACTGCCCGAGCTGCCCGATGCTGCAGATTTGCCAAGGCTCCTGCATGTTCTTGGAAGGTCCCCTGTGGGACCGGTCCTGCGATAACGCCTTCTCTGATGCAGTGCCCATCTTTGCCGCCGGTATCGAGTTTCTCACTGGGCTGGTGCCTTTTCACATCGAAGGCGAGCTGCGTGATGACCGCAAGGACATCTTCGGATTTACTGAACAGGTGAAACCATCTCGAGATAGATCGCCCAGGGTCTTTCCGATCCCGGTCGTAGCAGCCTGAACTGACCGTACCGTTTTTTAAACCGCCGCCATGGTTCGCCCTGGCGGCTTTTCTTTTGGAGAAACGAATGCCAGAACCTACAAGCAGTGGGGTCGCCGGAGCAGCGGTGGCCTACAAAGCATTTGGTGGAACCGCCGCAGCGGCTGCCAGTGGCGCAACCCTGGCTGCAGTGGTGGTCATGTTGATGACGCCACCTCGCAACAAACGGGAGTGGGCCGTTGGACTGATCAGCACCGTGGTATCCAGCATCGGTGGTGGCGCCATGACCGTCGAGCACTTTGGACTGCACCACTGGGCTTTCTCCACCATGGGGCTGTGTGCTTTGGGTGGGTTGATCTTTGCGTGTGGCCTGCCAGGGTGGGCAATGGTTCGTTGGACCTTTGCGTTCATCGACAAGCGCCGGGATGACTCGATCGACGAGGTGGCCAAGGACGTGAAGGAGCTGCTTTGATTCCCAGTGAATTCATCATGCGGCTCACCACGGCCGCAGTCGCGTCATCCAAAGCCACGGGTGTTCCGGCCAGCATCACGATCGCACAGGCCGCACTTGAGTCAGCCTGGGGTGAATCTGGCCTTGCGAGGAACGGCAACAACCTCTTCGGGATCAAAGCTGACAGCCTCTGGCGCGGCCAGACCTTAACCCTGAACACCAAGGAGTTCATCAAGGGGCAGTGGGTGGTGGTGCCAGCCCTTTGGCGCAAGTACCCAAGCTGGCAAGCCAGCATCGACGACCACGCCGCGTTCCTCAAGCACAACCCCCGCTACAAGGCCTGCTTTGCATGTACCACTGCCCCGGCCTTTGCCCAGGCTCTGGCGAAGGCAGGCTATGCCACAGACCCTGTTTATGCGGACAAAGTCATCGGCCTGATCAAGCAGCACAACCTGCTGGACTTGGACGGAGGTGTGGCATGAACTGGATCAATCGATTCTTGCTGGCCAACTGGTCGCACATCTTTGACGCACTTCTGTTGACCATGGCGCTGCTGTGTGGAATTCAGATCGGGGAGTCCCGTGTCCAAAAGGCCTGGGACGCTGAAAAGCAAAAGATCGCTCAGGTGCAGGCCAAGCAGGAGCAGCACGTCGCCGATGTGCGGCAGTCTCAACTTCAAATCTCGCAGGAAATCTCGAATGAATACGCCAAAAGGTCAAAGCTGCTGGCTGATCGCCAGCCTGACAGTCGCGTTGGCAGGATGTGCAACGTCCCCGCAACCGGTGGCAGGGATCTGCCCGCCGTTCCCAAAGCTCCCGCCGGAGCTGCTCCAACCCGCTCCGACCCTCTACCTGCTCCCTCAGGAGATGCGGGGGAGGTGAGCTGCGAACAGTTGAGCAAGGATGCTGCTCTCACTACGCTGATGCTTATTGAAATTCAGCGGTGGTACGAACTCCAATTACAAAAATTTTAAGAAGTTACGCCCCTAGTAAGCCCTGTGTGGGTTGCAAGGGGCGATAGGTGTTTCTGATAGGCAAAAGAAATTGAAGTAAGCCCAACTTCAGTGCAAAAATGGGGTGCAACTCCCTCTGGGTACTGTATATAATAACAGCTACTGACCGAGTAGCAGAATGGAGAGCAATGATCAATTTTTCAACTCAGTCTGATTTCGGCGCGATTTCTCCCATGATGGAGATGGGCGCGTACGAGTGGCTGTGGCAGCAGGACATTGCCGATAAGAAGCCGTCGTTCAAAAACCTGGCTGAACTTTTTAGGCAGCACCCGGACAGTTTTCCCTCTGAACTTGTGCCATTCGAGAGTGCAGAGGCATGTGCTGCTGAAGTCTTGAGTAAGTTCAACAAAAGCGGAGTCGGATCGTTCAGTGTTCGAGTCCGTGGTAGCAGTGAGTTTCCCGATTTCTTGCTCGATGCAGAGCACCCTGTTCAGTTCCTTTACTACCGAGGCAATTGGGAGCTTGTCTATACGCCTGTTCGAGTAGCTATTGTTGGCACACGGGAGCCATCTCATGAAGGAGAGCGTCGTACTGCTAAGTTGGCGAGCATGCTGGCTACTCGTGGAGTGACTGTCGTCTCAGGCCTGGCAAAAGGTATTGACACCATCGCACATCAGGCGGCGATTCGGCACGGAGGAAACACAATCGCTGTAATCGGGACTCCTCTTGATCAAGTCTATCCTCGGGAAAACAGTGAGTTGCAAGAGTTGATAGCTCGCAAGCACTTGCTGATCAGTCAGGTACCCGTGTTGCAGTACGCAAAACGTCCGCCAAGCGTTAACAGATTCTTCTTTCCTGAACGCAATATCACAATGAGTGCCCTTTCACAGGCGACGATCATTGTGGAGGCGGGGGAAACATCCGGAACGTTGATACAAGCTAGAGCTGCCCTTAAGCAGGGGCGGAAGCTCTTTATTCTCGAGAGTAACTTTCACAACCCATCGTTGACATGGCCTCATCGGTACGAAAAGTTAGGTGCTATTCGCGTTCGAGAGTTTGAAGATATTTTGAAGCACTTAGATGTCGATCAAGCCATTCAAAATTGATGATAGCAATCGAGGCGATCACTACTATTTGACCGCTGAACATGAGTGCTACTTTTTTTACGAATTTACAGCGGGAAAGTTGGCTGGACATAGCCAAGGTAATCAACTTATCTTGAATCTTAAAAAGCAGGTGACCCGAAGTCATTTGCCTGATTACAAGTACAAAATTCAGGCAATTTCAGACTCGATAAGTTTGCTGAATGGTGCGTTCGGGATGGGGAAAGCGCTGTTATCAAATGCGGTTGTTTGTCCAATGCCTCCGTCCAAGATTCCCGGAGACCCAGAGTATGACGATCGAATGCTTCAAATTGCGAATGGTGCATGTAAAGGGACTGGGGCAACTTGTCTCGAGTTGCTGAAGCAGACGCAGTCTTACGCAACTGCTCATCATCAAAAAGATGGTGGTCGACCAAAGCCGCATGAGTTAGAGGCTATTTACGCAGTTGACAATAATTTGGGGAAACCCATCGTTATCCTGGTCGATGATGTGCTCACGACCGGTTGTCACTTTGTTGCTGCGCGTAATGCTGTCCTCAAGATTTATCCAGAAACTCGAGTAATTGGATTCTTTATTGCAAGGAGAGCGCTCCCTGATCCTGCAGATGAATTTTCTGCAATTTTTTAAGTTTGAGCTGTAGTTAAGGCTTTCACTAAAAAAATCAAGCCCGGCTTGTCTTAGGACAGGTCGGGCTTTTTTTTGCTTTTTTTAATTTGTGCTGGTCCGTTTGATTTCTATGATCTGAAATGATTTGGATGAACTTCCGGCGAGATGAAGCGAAACTTCATCACCTACAACAGCACCAATCAGCGCTTGTGCAAGGGGTCTACTTTCATTCACAATGCCGTTGGAGAAATCATCCTTGCCGTGGGTAATTTGAACAGTCAGTATGTCATTCATATTGGCCAAGTCAACATACCGAACCACATCACCGACTTCGATTTCTAAGTCATCCTCGGTGTCGATCAAGACTGAGTTAACCGCCTCCCGTTCGACTTCAGCTTGATGGACGTTCTCAATCGCTTCATTTGCCTCAGGAACCATCGAAGTAGGGTGCCATGCGCCTTGACCTTCTTCGATCCAAGCCTCTCCAGACGCGTGTTCCGGCTTCCAGTTCTTACGTTGATCCTCTAGGAAGCTGATTAGTTTCTCGGTTTCTTGTCTTGGCGTTCGGAACCAGTCAGTCGACCAGATGCGCCAAATCCGGCCACGCCAGCCAAGCGACTCAAGGATTTCTTGACGGATGCGATCACGATCGCGAACAGACAGAGCCGAGTGGTAGGTCGCGCCGTCGCATTCGATCGCTGCCAGATACGAGCCTGGTGCGTCTGGGTGTTTAACGGCAATGTCAATCCGGTATCCAGCTACGCCCAGCTGAGGGGTGACTTCATAGCCGCGCATTTTGAGCATGTCCATGACCGAGATCTCGAAATCACTGTCTGGCTCGCGGCCTGTCTCCTCGATGGTTGGCAGAGAACCTGTGCGGGCGTACTCGAGGTAGTTGCGCAGGGCTTTGGTTCCGTCCGGTGTCGTGCCATCCATCACGATGTCTTCGGGACGCAGGGATGTGTACAGAGCGATTGACTTCTTGGCACGGGTGAACAGCACGTTCAGTCGACGCCAGCCGCCTTGTCGACTGATGGGACCAAAGTTCTGGCGAACAGCGCTGGAGCCTGGTGGCTTCCCGAAAGTCGTGGAGATGATGATGGCGTCGCGTTCATCACCCTGGACGTTCTCAAGGTTCTTGATGAACAAGGGCTGCCCCTCTGTCACCCAATGATCTCGGTAGGAGTCGGCACCACGGACCGATTTCAGACGCTCTTCCAGCAGTTCCGCAATCAAGTCTCGCTGCTTGATGTTCAGCGTGACGATGCCAAGAGACTCGTTAGGGCGAGTTGCAATGTGCTCGACGACCGCATCCACGACCCGCTTGGCTTCACGCAGATTGGTCTGGTTTTCGTAAATGGCGTCGGCCAGGTAAACGGCACGCACCCCGAGCTTGCCGCCTTGTCCATACGGCGAAGGAAAGATCACCAGGTTCCCACGGTAGAAGCTGTGGTTTGAAAAGGCGATCAGCGAATGGTGCTGCGAACGGTAATGCCAGCGCAGGGAACGAGTTGGCCTGAAGTGCGATGAGCAGACATCCAGGATGCTCTCAGCATCAGTTGTAGTGAAGTGATCGTCACCACCGTCACCGTCCTGGGCCATCCGCGAGAAGAACGACGTCGGGGGCAGCTGTTTGGGATCACCAACCACTACCAATTGACCACCACGGGCAACCGAACCGATCGCCTCCTCTGGCTTCAGCTGGGATGCTTCGTCCATGATGACGAGGTCAAACTTGATGACCCCTGGAGCCAGGTATTGCGCTACGGCTTCCCGAGTGATCGTGCTGTAGGTGCAGTAGGCGTAGGCGTCGGGCAACTCGTCTGGTTTGATGCGCTTTCTCTCAAGGAGCTCCACGAACTCAGACAAGGTCAGCTCGTTGGCCTCCTTGCGGCGAGTCAGGTACAGGGACCAAGGAATCAGAAGGTCCTTGTCCTCGACAGCCTTTTGAACTGCGCCATGCAGGGCGCTGACAAACAGCTCTAAGTCCTCGTCTGCAGTTGCGCCGGTCCATGTGTCCAGCTCGAACTTTCCGAACTGGGAAAGAGCATTGCATAAGCCCTCAACCTGCTTCAATCCCGTGTGGACAGGTTCCAGTGCGGCAACCAGAGTTCGACAGGCTTCAATCGGATGCCCGGTGCGCAGCTTGTACTTGACCTGCGGTGACAAATTGAGACCGTCGATGCTTTGACCGAAGGACAGCGCTTCGATGGCTGTCGAACAGTCCGTGTCTACCCCCAGGTAGAGATCGCCGAGTAGCGACTTGACGCGGAGATTGGCTTGAATCTGTGACTTCAGGGACGAGCGCTCCAAGGCTGCGTCGCATCCGGTGATCACTTGGCTGAACGTAGCTTGACCGCGAGCCTCCAACTCAAGCCATTCGAATCGGTCTTCGAGGGCGTTTGTGAATTCACCGGTCTCCTCCAACACCTTGTCGAGGAGATTTCGGGGCCTCGTAAATCTGAGACACGCCGGTAAAGGCGCGTAGAGTCCCAGCGCGTGCTCTTCGGTAGTGCCCCTTGACATCCCGAGCCTCACAAACTGACAGGGGGACATCAAGGAATACCTCGACGTATCGGTCGGGCCCGATGATGTCCCGTGCGGCTCTACGGTCCTCCTCAAAGGGGGAAACGAGCGCGACGGCTGCGAATATGTCACAGTTGTTGGCCAGCCTTGCAACCTCCGCGACCCGGCGCACATTCTCAGTTCGGTCAGCAGGCGCAAAGCCCAAGTCTCGACTCAGGCCCTGCCGTACAACGTCACCGTCCAAGAGGCATACTGGACAACCGCGCACTCGAAGCTGGCGAGCAATAGCTGCCGACAGCGTTGTCTTGCCCGCTCCGCTCAGGCCCGTGATCCAAACTGTGCGCATAACGCCCCTCGTGATGAGATTGCTTATTGCGAGCTCGCCAGACCGCAGCCGGCGCACAGATCTCCAAAGCCCGGAAACGACGTCCCGATCGCCTCCGCATCCACGACTGTTATCCCGTCTTCGCAGCGGGAGCTGGCGATGGCGAAAGCCATCCCGATTCGGTGGTCGTACGCCGTCTCAATTGAGACACCGCCCTTGAGCATTCGACTGCCCACGCCCGATATCACGGCGCCGTCGGGCTTGGATTCGACGACTACGCCAAGCTGGCGCAACCCGACGAGCATGGTCTCAATACGGTCACTTTCCTTAACTCTGAGCTCCTCCGCTCCGCGCACTACAGTGGTCCCGTTGGCAAACGCCGCGGCAATAAAGAACACGGGGAACTCGTCGATCATCCGGGGCGCGATGTCCGCGTCGAGCTCGATTCCGGACAGCTCGGCACCGGTGACCGTTATATCAGCGACTTCCTCTCCACCAGAGCTGCGGCGGTCCGAAAGCTCTACCCGCGCGCCCATGAGCCGCAGTGCGTCCACAATGCCGGTGCGTGTCGGATTTATTCCCACGTTCCTGATGGTAATTGAGGCGCCAGGATTGATAGCAGCCGCCACCATAAAAAAGGCTGCGGACGATATGTCGCCGGGAACAACAACGTCCCGGCCCTTCAGGCTGCTTCGCTCCACTTGGATTTCTTGCCCGTTGACGGAGACGTTGCCTCCGAAGGCGGCCACCATGGTTTCCGTGTAGTTGCGGGTGGGTTTCCTTTCTATCACGGTGGTGGCTCCATCCGCATAGAGGCCGGCCAACAGTACCGCCGACTTCACCTGGGCGCTGGCCACGGGCAAATCGTAAGTGATGCCCCGAAGCTTTGGCGTGCCGGTGATCCTCATCGGAGCGGTCCCGGAAGCTGACAGCTGAATTTGCGCCCCCATTTGGCCAAGGGGGGTCGCCACACGCCCCATCGGCCGTTTCGACAAAGAATGGTCTCCAACCAGCACGCTTTCGAAGGGCTGCCCGGCCAAGATTCCGGCCATAAGCCTCATCGCAGTACCCGCGTTGCCCGCGTCCAGTTCCGCATTTGGCCGCGTGAGCCCACTCTCGCCGGCCCCAGTGATGGTTACCTGCCCGTTCGCAATCTCAATGCTTACTCCCATGGCTCGCATCATTCCGATGGTGCTGACCACGTCTGCTGCCAGCAAGCACTTCCGAACCGTGGTAACCCCTTTAGCCAGAGAGCCGAGCATCACCGCGCGGTGAGAGATGGACTTGTCGCCAGGAACCTCAATCACTGTCGGGTTTTGGGTCAGACGGCCGGAAAACGTAACCTTCATTTGTGCCTCGCTAGAATTAGACTGCGAATTTCTCGCTATCGGGATTGTTTATTGACAACATTGGAGCGCAGCGGCCCCGGATGAATTCGATCAGCCTCTGTTCGCTTTCTTCCACGACCCTTACCGACTCCGCGGCTCGGCGACCGATGGCCGCCCGCAGGAAATAGTCACGCCAACCTTGTGCCGCCTGGTCAGCGAGGTGATGCAGCGAGTTTACATCGGCGGGCTGGCAAAATCCGCTTCGCATGAGAATGGTCCCCAACCATCTTGCCCAGCTCCGCTGGTTGGCGAGGAAGCGCAGCGTTTTGGTCAGGCGATCTTCGTTGCCTTGGGCGGCACGAAAAGCCTCGCCGACGAGAACGGCCTTACGTTCGACCGCAGTACTAACCGATTCGATTCGCCCAATGGCGTTTGCCACGACCGTTTCAACCGATGGCACCCGTCGAAAAAAAGGCGTGCCGGCTCATGCCAAGCGGATTCGCTGTTCAATAGATCCGACGCTGCTACCGTATCAAGTAGGTACATTCAATAGTTGAATAGATTCGCTACGTCAGCAGGCAGGGGCTTAGCTGCTGCTGCAGACGGGGAAGATCATTGGGGTGATTGGGCCTGAAGGTGGTGCGCTTGGCTATTTCCTCCAGGACCCGCTTCTTGTTGGTCTTGTTACTGTGCAGCTCAAGAACAAACGGATCGAGGCCAGCCAGTGACAGGCGGTTCTTCACGACTTCAAGAGCTGCCAGCTTCTCAGCAACAAACAACACCTTCTTGCCTTCAGCCAGGCACGCAGCAATCAAGTTTGTGATGGTCTGAGACTTGCCCGTGCCTGGCGGTCCTTCGATTACCAGATTCTTCTTGAGAGACAAGACATCGATGAGGGCGCTGTGCTGAGAGCTGTCAGCGTCGTAGACCAGTGGGATGCTGGCTCCAGGGCCTTCTTCCACCAAATGTTCTTCGGCCAGGCTCAGGCCCGCTCCTCCGTCATCAGCTCTGCCCTCGAACACCTCACGAACGATTGGGTGATCAATGAGGGAGTTCACATCTCCGTTTGAAGGCCATTTGGTTGGATCTAAATCTCGAACCAGCAGCATGTTGCTGAAGCTGAGCAAGCACAAAGAGACTCGGTGCTTGAGTGCGAAGCCGGGTTGCTTTTTGATGATCGCTTGAATCTCGGCAAAGTAACCGTTGACGTCGATCTGTTCTTCACCAAGTTCAGGCAAGACCAGCCCGAAGTCGTTGCGCAGCTTCTCTCGCAGTGATAGGTTCTCGGAGATGTCGTCGCCCGTGTATTGGAGGGAGAACTGCTGGATGCCCGCAACTTCCTTCTTTTGCAGCGACACAGGTACGCTGATCAAGGGGGCTGTGAATGTCTTGTCGCTGTCTCGCTGATCGGGGAATTCCAAGAACCCGAGCACCAGGAACAGCATGTTCGCGCCGGTCTCCTCAATCGCCAGTGTGGCCTCGCGCTCAATCTTTCGGCAATGCTTGGCCAAGTCGTCCGGGTACATCAGTGCGCGAACATTGGACTCGTCCGACTCTTCCCCCGTACCTGAAATGTCATACCCCGTGGAGACGCCCACGGATTTGGCCCAGTCTCGGGGTTCAGGCCGCTGCAGGCGTCCATTGCGCTCGACCCAGTCTCTTCGGGCCGGTTCTGGTAGTCCTAGGACGCTGATGTTGGCTTTGTTGTTCGCCTCAACCAGTTTTTGATAGATGGCGGCAGGGTGGCCTTCGACAAACTGCAGAGATTTGCCTGCCGTGTGCTTAAAGTTGATGAGGCGGTTTCGCCCTGTCAAATCAAGCAATTTCAAGCGTAGTTGTTCAAGAGCAGTGGTGAGTGGTGAGGCGCTGTCGCTCATGCCTGTCCTTTTGTTCTTTTGTAGCCCTGATCTCGGTCAGCGCTTCTGAGTTGACTATCATCTTATAAGATTAAAAACAGTATGCCCTGTGACAAATGGATGGGACCCAATTTGTCACTCCGTGCCCTTGCTGCACCTTCGGTGCCGTGCTCATTGGCTACAGCTAAACTGCCCTCGTGTGCACGAACTTCACTCCAACCAAGCGCGCTCAGTGGGTCAAGGAGAAGCTGGGGGTGGACCTGCCTTCAGGCTTCCCGGATGAGTCCTACCCGGGGTTTGCTGCTCCGGTGGTCGTGAAGAGCCACCAGACGGGTCGTGTGGCCTGTGGCTTGGCCAAGTTCGGCCTCATTCCCTCATGGGCCAAGGACGAAAAGATCAGCCGCCACACCTACAACGCCCGCAGTGAGACTGCTGCTGAGAAGCCCAGTTACCGCGCAGCGTGGCGTCACCGGCAGTACGGCCTGGTGCTGGTCGATAACTTCTACGAGCCCAGCTACGAGTCGGGCAGGGCGGTTCGCTGGAAGATTGAGCTGGCCTCGGGTGACCCGTTTGGCATCGCTTGTCTGTGGGACCGCTGGACCGACCCGACCTCAGGTGAGTTGGTGGTCAGTTTCTCCATGCTCACAGTGAATGCTGACGAGCACCCGGTGATGAAGCAGTTTCACAAGCCTGGGGATGAAAAACGCACGCCGGTAATCATTGCCCCGGAGCTGCATGACACCTGGCTCAGTCCAGACCCTGCCAAGGCTGACGAACTGATGACTTGGTCGCACATGCCCGAGCTCAGGGCGATCGCTGCGCCGAGGACCTGAGGACCTTCGTGTACTTGAAAAGCTGGACAAATATACAGTATATTTGGCTGCATGAAATCCGCAGTCCTTTCCCAACCGCAACCCGTTCTCGTGACCGACAAGAAGGTCTGGCTGGAGGTGTGCGGCTGGAAGGTTCCTGCTGGCTTTGCCTCTCCAGCAGGTGACCACACGCGCAAACGCATCGACCTCAATGACCACCTGATCCGCAACGCGGATGCCACGTACGTGCACCGGGTCAAAGGCGACTCGATGATCGACATCGGCATCTACGAGGGCGACTCCTTGCTGATCGACCGTTCCATCGAGCCCAAGCATGGCGACATCGTGCTGGCGGTCTTGAACAATGAGTTCACGCTCAAACGGCTGTACCGAAAGGGCGGCGTCATCAAGCTCGTCCCAGAAAACCAGCGGTACCCCACCATCGTGGTCAAGCCGGAAGAAGAGTTTTCCGTGTGGGGTGTGGTGACTTACAACCTGCACAAGCTGTACTGAGACCATGACGCAGGCTGACGCTTCACCGTTGCCGCACCAGATTGACCAAGACTCGCTGGCGGCCTTGCCGCGCACTTCGGGTGTTTACATCTTCAAAGGCGAGGGCACGTTGCCCCTCTACATCGGTAAGAGCGTCGACATTCGCAGCCGGGTGCTGGCGCACCTGCGGGCCGAAGACGAGGCCGAGATGATTGCGCAGTCCCGGCGGGTGGACTACATCGAGACGGCAGGGGAAGTCGGCGCATTGCTGCTGGAAGCCCGTCTGATCAAACAGCAAAGCCCCTTGTTCAACATCAGGCTGCGCCGCCTGCGCAACCTGTGCTCGATCCGCCTCGCGGAGAAAGACGGCGTTGTTACCCCTGAAATCCTCTCCGGCAAAGCTGTGGCTGTAGGGCGGGCCGATGACCTGTACGGCTTGTTCAGCTCCGTGCATTCGGCCCAAAGCAAATTGCGGGAGCTGGCCGACCAGCACCGACTGTGTCTGGGCCTACTGGGTCTGGAGAATATCAGCAAGCGGGGCTGCTTTGGCCTTCAAGTCAAAACCTGCCTGGGCGCCTGTGTGGGTGCGGAAGACCGTCGGGAGCACGACCAACGGCTGTTCTCAGCGCTGGTGGACATGAAAGTGCAGGCTTGGCCGTTTCCTGGTGCCGTCGATCTGGTCGAGCAAAGCGGCGCTTGGGTCCAGCGTCATCGCATCCAGGACTGGCGCTATATGGGCACCTGGTGCTCCAGAACAAACGAACTGAGCACGCACGAGCAGCACGAGCAGCACGGGTTTGATCTAGACACTTACAAGATCCTCGTCAAGCCAATCATGATGGGGACCGCCACGGTCGAGTTGGTATGACCCAGCAACTGGCCCTGGTCGATTGCAACAACTTTTACGTTTCTTGTGAGCGGGCTTTCCGTCCCGACCTGACTCGGGTGCCGATGGTGGTGCTCTCGAACAACGATGGCTGTGCGGTGTCTCGGTCCAACGAGGCTAAGGCCCTCGGCATCCGCATGGGCCAGCCATGGTTCGAGTGCAAGGCACTGGCCGAAGAGCACGGTATCCTGGCTTTCAGCAGCAACTACGCGCTGTACGCCGACATGTCGAACCGGGTCATGAGCATCTTGAGCCAGTTTTCACCTCGGCACGAGGTGTATTCCATCGACGAGTGCTTCGTGGATCTCACGGGCATTCGCAAGCTTCGTGACGTGAGCTACACCATGCGTCAGAGGGTGGGGATGTGGACCGGCATCCCGGTGTGCGTGGGCATTGGTCCCACAAAGACTCTGGCCAAGCTGGCCAACCACGTGGCCAAGAAGCATCCACGCTCCAAAGGCGTCTTCAACTACAACGAGTTGACCGATGAGCAGAAGGCCAAGCTCCTCAAGCAAATCCCGGTTGAAGAGGTATGGGGGGTAGGGCGCAAGCTCACCAAGAAACTGGCAATCCACGGCGTTCAGACAGTGCATGACCTGCGCCACGCGCATGTGCCAACCCTGCGATCCGAGTTTGGTGTGGTCATGGAGAAGATCCAGCGCGAGTTGCAGGAAGTGTCCTGTATCGAGTTGCAGGAAATCCAGCCAGACAAGCAGCAGATCATCTCCAGCCGGTCGTTTGGCAACATGGTCACGGAGCTGGTCATCCTGCAGGATGCACTGTCCACCTTCGTGGCCAATGCCTGCGCCAAGCTGCGCGCACAGAAGAGTCACGCGGCAGTGATCCAGGTGTTCCTGCAGACCAACCGTTTTCGTACGGACCTGCCGCAGTACAACCCGAGCCTGGCGGTCCCGCTGCCGTACCCCACGAACGACAGTCTGGAGGTCAACCGTTGGGCCAGTTACCTGTGCGAGCGCATGTTCAAGCCGGGTTACCAGTACAAGAAGGCAGGGATCATGCTCAGCGAGATCAGCCCGGTTACGCATCGGCAGGGTGATCTGCTGGAGCCAGTGGCGCTCGCCAACGGCAAACTGATGCTGGCGCTGGACGCCCTCAACCAGCGCTTCGGGCGCGGCACAGTCAAGGTGTCCACGCAGGGGGCGTTCAGGGACTGGGAGATGCGCCAGGAACGCAAGTCACCGAATTACACGACCTGTTGGGATGAAGTGCCAGTGGTGTGAACTGATCTGGATTAGCCGAAAAAGCAGCCGTACGTGTCCAACTCGATGATGTCTAGTGCTTCTTCAAGTCCACAGGCAGCTGAGGCTGGCTCGTAAGACTCCCACTTTCCTGTCTGGCGCATCCAGTAGATGTGCCAGAGCTCGGTGGATTTGACGTAGCGGAACTTGGCAAACGGTCTGCGAGTCGTCTGGCCGGGTTGCCCTCGCCAAAGTGGCCTGACCTCGAAAATCGTCACAGACTGTCCATCGACCTCGTAGTCGTGGTCAACCTGTTTTTTGAGTTCGGGAGGGACCTTGTCCAGGCACCATTGGCCAATGATCAAGTCAATGTCCCCAAGGTCTTCTATGCTGAATGCCATGATCGTGAGAGGTGATGTCTGAATTTTGCCATCTCAAGGCTCATGGCCTGAGCCTGGCGCTAGCCACATAATCGAACCCAATGGACGCCTCAACCCTGAATTACTACTCTGCCAACGCGCAAGATGTCGCCCAACGCTACGAGGCGGCGCAAAGTTCATTGGGTAGTCGATTTGCCACGGCTTTCGCGCCGGGCGGCCGCGTACTGGACATAGGTTGTGGCTCAGGTCGCGACTTGGCTGAGTTGGGCCGTCAAGGCTTTCAGCCATTCGGGGTGGATGGCACTCAGGAGTTTGTCCAGTTGGCCCAGGAGTTCCATCCGGAACTCAAGGGGCGAGTCATACAAGGACTGCTGCCTGATTTTCCGGTGCCATTTGGCGGTGAGTTTGATGGGGTGCTGTGCTGCGCAGTGCTGATGCACATCGACTCCACGGAGTTGTTCAATGCGGCGCTGTCGATCAAGCGATGCCTCAAGGTCAATGGCCGCCTGCTCATTTCCGTTCCCAGTCAACGCTCGGATACCGCAGGTGGTGAGCGGGATGCCAATGGCCGTCTCTTCAAAACCTACCCCCCAGGCTACCTGCGGCTGATTTTTGAGCGCCTGGGCTTCAACCTGATCGATCAATGGGGTAACTCGGATGCCATGAACCGGCAGGGCATCGAATGGGTGTCCTTGCTGTTTCAACTCAAGTCCGGTGCCAACACCCGTCCCATCGACCAGATCGAAGGGGTGTTGAACCATGACAAGAAGAGCGCCACCTACAAATTCGCACTCTTTCGGGCGCTGGCAGAAATCGCCTCCCAAAGCCCCAACAGCGTGACTTGGCTGGCCGACGGCCAGGTGGGGTTGCCGGTGCGGTATGTGGCCGAGAAGTGGCTGCAGTACTACTGGCCGCTGGTCGAGTCACGTACTTTCATTCCCCAGCTCAATGGTGAACGGCCTGATGCGGGCAAGCCAATCAAGTTTCGCAAGCACCTGCATGCCCTGGTCCAGCGTTACGTCAAAGCGGGTGGCTACAGCGGCTTCAGGATTGAGCGTAACAAGGGGCAGCTATCCCCGGACACCCAGAAACTGTTGCGAGCCCTGATGGTCGACATCGAGGACGCGATCATCAAGGGGCCGGTTGTCTTCGCTGGTGGCGCTCTCATCACGGGTCGGGTGTTTGGCTATGACGCCAAGACCCGACAAGTCCTCATCCCTAACGATTTGTGGATCGAGCTGAGCCACTTGGGGTACTGGGTGAGTCAAGCTGTCATCCTGCAGTGGGCCGAAAAGACCACCAAGCTAGGGGAGGGCATTGACGTTGCCACCGTGGTCAACCTCCTCCTTGAAAAGGAAGATGAGCGCAGCACCATTGAGGCCAGGAAGTTGTTTGCAGGGCTTGATCGGCTGGAGTGCGTTTGGACCGGCTCCGCCTTGCGGGAGGGCGATGGCCATCACCGTGATTGAGTCGGTGCTGATAAGATGTACTTGTGGACGCGGGTTCAATTCCTGGCGACGGATTTTCGAAGACTGAGGTGCGTTAGCAGTGCGTACGCATACACCCGCAACCAGTACTCATTCTTTGAAAGAGAGCAGTTGTTTCGTTCGCGAAACTGCTCCACCATATGCAAATTTAAAGGCCGCTAAGAATGACCACCTAGCGGCCTTTTTCATAGAAAAATCAATGAGTTACTGTGTATGAATGAATAGGGATAACCATTGACAGCTAAGGTGTGACCGGGGAACATATCGGGGAACAAAGCCTCATATAGCCTGATGACCGGGGAACAAGTCGACCGGAGCACCGAGGAAATGAGGCTGAATGCCACGCCACAGTGGGGAACAAGAAGCCGGGGAACACCAATGCTGACCGATGCCCAGTGCCGAAACGCCATATGCCCACCAGACAAGAAACGGGCTCGCCTGACCGATGCCGGGGGTCTTTACCTGGAAGTTTCTCCGGCAGGTTCAAAACGCTGGTTTCAGAAAATCTACCGGGACGGCAAAGAAACCCGGCTGGCGCTGGGCAGTTATCCCGCCGTAGGCTTGACCGCTGCACGGCGGTCGCGCGACGCGGCGAAGCTGCAAAAAGCCGAAGGTACCGACCCCATACAAGCTAAAAAGGTGGAAAAGCTCAAGGCGGTGAACCCAGCGGGTGATACCTTCAAAGCGGTGGCTCTGGAGTGGTACGAAAAACAGGAACCTCAATGGAGTGAAGCCCACGCAGTGCGGGCTAAACGCCAGTTAGAGCGTGACCTGTTCCCCTGGCTAGGCGAGCGGCGGCTGGCCGATATTGAGCCGGTGGAACTGTTGGCAACGCTTCGCAAGGTGGAGGAGCGCGGCGCGGTGGAAACGGCAAACCGTGGGCTGGATCTGGCGCGGCAAGTGTGGCGCTACGGGGTTGCGACGGGGCGGGTGAGCCGGGACATGACGGCAGACCTGAAGGGCGCATTGCAACCCTACCGAGGCAAACACTTTGCAGCTATTACAGAACCAGTGCGGCTGGGCGAATTGTTGCGGGCAATCAAGGGCTACAAAGGCGGGCCAATTGTGCGGGCAGCGCTGCAACTGGCTCCCATGCTGTTTCAGCGACCAGGTGAGCTACGAGGCGCGGCATGGGCTGAGATTGACCTGGGGGCGGCGCTGTGGACTGTACCGGCGGCGCGGATGAAGCGCAGCAAGGACGGCAAGGAAAACGGGCAACCCCACCTTGTGCCCCTACCTACCCAGGCGGTGCGAATACTGGAAATCCTGAAGCCTTACACCGAATCAACTGGGCTGGTGTTTCCCGGTGAGCGCCAGCGGGACAAGCCCATTTCAGAAAACAGTGTGCGAACAGCGCTCATTGCGATGGGCTACACGTCGGACATTCAGACATGGCACGGATTCCGGGCCACGGCCCGAACGATGCTGGCTGAACGGCTGGATTTTGATCCGCTGCTGATCGAGGCGCAACTGGCCCACGCTGTGCGCGATGCCAATGGGCGGGCTTACAACCGAACCACCTATCTAAAGCAACGACAGGACATGATGCAGCGGTGGGCAGACTACCTGGACAAGCTTGCCGCAGGTGCCGATGTGATCGAGTTCAAGCGTGCATGATGGTTTGATGCCACGCCTAGCCCACGGCTGATCCCCGACGGCGAAAACCGGGACACCCTGACCCGGTGGCGCTGGCCTAATTTTTGGGCTTGACTGGGAACGCAATGATTGAACGAGACTTCTACCCACTACACATGCTGGCCGAACGATGGACCTGTACGGTTCACGACCTCCTGCACCTTGGCGTTCAGGGCCGAGCCCAGGTGTGCGCGAACATCTACGGGATGGCCACAGGAATTAGCCGAACCCGCTTGGATACCGACTTTTCCGAGGTGGCGCCTGACGACATGCCTCGTGGCGTGTTCGAACTAGAGCACGAAGACTTGCGGTTTCTGGACATGCCCGACGCCTTACCGCATGAACTGCACGAGGCGCTGAAGTTTGATCGCGGCTGGTGGGCGTGTGAGTTCGATCCGCCGGTATCGATTAACCACGATCATCTGTGCATGCTTCATGAGGAAGTGCAGCGGCTTGACCGTGAGGTGTTTGCCGTTGGGGCCCAAGTGAGCGAAACGTTGGCGGAGAGTGCGCCTATGCCAAATAAGTCGCTATCCACCCGCGAACGCAACACCATGTTGCGCCTGATTGGGGGGTTGGCAATGGCTGGCTGGAAGATGCCAATTCATGAAAGATTGAATGGCATTACAGAAATGGTGAACGATCTTGCGGCGGTGGGCGTGTCAGTATCAGAAGATACGTTGCGGGAGAGGTTGCGAGAGGCGGCGCAAGTGATCGAACCAGCTAACCGCAAGTAAATCGAAACCCTAAGTTGGGTTTACCAAACCCAAAATCCGTTACGTCAGTTAAAGCGAATACGACTATAGGTCCATCGAAACAACGGCAACCAAGGCCGGTTAAAGGTGGGCACTATGGCTATTTGGCGCATTGAGACCTGCAAGGCAGAAGCGGGCTACCGCTCCAACGCATCCATTTACAACCTGATCCGCGATGGGCTTTGGACAAAACCCGTGTCCATCGGGCAGCGATCCGTGGGTTGGCCGGATGATGAGGTCCGAACGCTTTGTGCGGCCCGAATCGCGGGTAAGACGGACTGGGAAATCCGGGAACTGGTGAAGCGGCTGCACACGCGGCGTGCCGAACTGTTGCAAGCGGTTTGAGGGGCGGATATGAGTTACGACCGCATCCGACTACCTGACCCAGTGGGTTATTACGAAGACCAAGGACTTCCCCTGAAAGGCCTACGTTCTGCGAAGTGGAAAACCACTGAGTGCCGTTTCCACGGCGGCAGCGATTCCATGCGCATCAACACCCAGACCGGCGCATTCGTTTGCATGGCTGGTTGTGGTGCTCGTGGCGGCGATGTGCTGGCTTATCACATGGCCCAGCACGGAATGGAATTTGTCGCGGCGGCCAAGGCGTTGGGGGCATGGATTGAAGAGGGCAAACCCCAGGTGCTACGCAAACCGACAGCACTGTCACCCAGGGCGGCATTGGAGGTGCTGGGTTTTGAATCTACGTTGGTGGCCGTCACCGCTGGGAACGTAGCCAAAGGCATGGCATTGACCGACACCGAACTCCAACGCTTGATGGTGTGTGTAGGTCGCATCAACCGCATTGTTGGGGACTTCGCATCATGAGGAGCCGCCAAGATTACGAAACGATGGCAGCACAACTTGACGGTCAGGTGCGCGGGGTTTTCTCAGCCCTCGAAGTTGTGCATGAAGCTGGCGCAGCATGGCCCGAGCCGGTGCCACTGATAGACAGCATCACCCCGGAGCCTTATCCGCTGGATGCGCTGCCGACTGCGATGCGCGAAGCGGTGCTGGAAGTGCAGGGGTTTGCCCAGGCACCGATGGCAATGGTGGCGACTTCAGCTCTGTCGGCTTTGAGCATTGCCGCGCAAGCCCTGCACGACGTCAAACGTGCCGAAAAACTCATAGGACCGATTGGCTTGTTCACCTTGGTGCTGGCCGATTCCGGGGAGCGAAAGACCACCTGTGACGAATTTTTCATGTCTGCGATCCGGCAGTGGCAGCGTGCGCAAGAGGAAGCGATGCAGCCGCAGATCGTAAGCTACGAAGCGACTTTGGACGCCTGGAACGCTGAGCGCGAAGGCATCGTGGCGAAGATCAAGGAACTAAGCAAAAGCGGTAAACCGACGGACGCACTCAAGCGCAATCTGGCCGATCTACGCGCCGAAAAGCCTGAACCACCACGGGTGCCCAGACTGATCTACTCCGACATCACACCGGAGGAATTGGGATACCAACTGGCGAAGCGGTGGCCGTCGGCGGCAATTTCCGCCAGCGAGGGCGGTACGGTGTTGGGTGGGCACAGCATGACCGGGGACAGTGCCATGCGCAACATGGCCCGGATGAACGACCTGTGGAGCGGGCAAGAAATCAGTTCCGACCGCCGAACGTCTGAATCGTGGGTGGCGCCTGGAGCCCGCTTGACCGTAAGTTTACAGGTGCAGGAATCCACCTTGCGGGCATTCTTTGACAAGTCGGCAGGGTTGGCGCGTGGAACAGGATTTTTGGCCCGGTTCCTGGTGGCGTGGCCGCAATCTACCCAGGGGATGCGACTGTTCAAGGATGCCCCAGGAGAATGGCCCATGCTGGCCGCCTACCACCACCGCATCGAGTGCATTCTGAGTGTGCCAACACCGATGGACGACGACGGCGCACTGACCCCCAGCCTGATCCCTCTCAGTGCCGAGGCGAAGGCGCTGTGGGTGGATTACCACGACGAAGTGGAAACCCGTCTGGCCGTCGGTGGCGAATATGCTGATGTGCGGGACGTGGCCTCCAAGTCGGCAGACAACGCGGCCCGATTGGCGGCGCTATTCCACATCTTTGAACATGGCGGAGGAGGGGCCATCGGTGTTGAATCGATGGAGGCCGGTTGCATGGTGGCTGCGTGGCACCTGCAAGAGTCGCGGCGTTTCTTTGGTGAGATTGCCGTCCCCACTGACATGGCAGATGCCTTGCGTGTGATCCGCTGGCTATTGGAATTCGAGAGCACAAAAACTGAAGGCATGGTGGCGACACGCGACCTTCAGCGATTCGGGCCGGTGCGCAAAAAAGACCGCCTGGACGCTGCGCTGCAGGAGTTGCAAGACCACCACCACGTCCGGTTGCGAACCGAGGGCAAGCGTAAGCTGGTGGAAATAAACCCAGCCTTGTGGGAGGCATCGGCATCATGAGCCTACTTGCAACCTTTCGGATCAAAAAGCTACACCGTGAGGTTGCGACGTTGACAGTTGCGACAGATGCGACACATGAATGGGCCAATGCCCCATCTGTCACAAAAGTCGCAAGTGTCACTGTCGCGAGTTCTGAAAAAACAGAGGCGGCAAACGACGGTGAACAGACAGTGGCAGTGACAGTGTCAGCCACCGACCGCTGGTGCTGGCCGCATTCCCCGGCAATGAACACCACTGAGTTGGACACCTTCACGGCGCGGCTGGCGCGGTTCACCGACAAGGGCGTGGACTATGACGCAGGCGAACGGCTGGCCGACGCCTTGATGATCCGCGACCGTAACGGCGATGACCGGCGGCTGTGTCTTGAATGCCCCCACCTGCAAGGTTTTGGCCGCTGGCGCTGTGGCAACTGGCTAGCGGCAGACGTGGCACAGCAAGGACTGGCCCGTGATCTGGTGTTGATGTTGCAGCGGTGCGATGGATTCACTTGATTAGGTGACATTTGAATAAGTCGCGACATCAGGCGCTCCCGATAGCATATGACAGCAGACGGCCATTAGCAGTCCTCCCTCACCGCGATTGCCCTTGTCGAGAGAGGCGGACTGGAGTGTCTTGCCTTTGTCATATATTTCTACGATAATGGAAGAATGGAAGAGAAAGACGTTATCAAAGCCCTTGCCGCCCTGGCTCAGCCCAACAGGTTGCAGGTGTTCCGCGCGCTCGTCGTCGCGGGCAAGCAAGGCTCTACACCCGGTCAACTGGGCGAGTACCTCGGGGTGCCCAACGCCACGCTCTCGTTTCACCTCAAGGAACTTATGAGCGCCGGCTTGATCAGCCAGGAGCGCAGTGGGCGCAACCTGATCTACCGCGTCGAGTTCGGCCAGATGAACGGCGTGCTCGCGTACCTCACCGAAAACTGCTGCCAAGGCGCCGAGGCCTGCCTCGACGCCTCATCCACCAACTGCCAATGCTGAAAGTACTGAACATGAAACGGTTTCACGTACACCTCCATGTCCAAGACCTGCAAGCGAGCATCGCGTTTTACTCACGCTTGTTCTCTGCCCAACCTGCGCGGATCGAAACTGACTACGCCAAGTGGATGCTTGAAGACCCTCGGGTGAACTTCGCCATCTCAACGCGAGGCAGCAAGCCTGGCCTCGACCACCTGGGCTTCCAAGTTGATAGTGCCGAGGAGTTGGTTGAGATGAAGGCGGCTGCTCAAAACGCCGACATGGCCATGCTCGACGAAGGCGAGACGACCTGTTGCTATGCCCGCAGCGACAAACACTGGATCACTGACCCGCAAGGCGTCGCCTGGGAGCAGTTCCATACCCTTGGAGACATCCCAGTTTTTAACGAGGCCTCTCAACCCGCTTCTGGCGCGGCATGTTGCGCACCCACACAGCCAACTGCTGCAGCATGCTGCGCCCCGAATACGGTTGCAACAGCCAGTTGCTGCGGCCCCGCTATTTCCTCTAAATCCTCTTGCTGCTGAAAGAACAACATGACCACTGAATCCAAACCTTTAAATGTCCTCTTCTTGTGCACGCACAACTCAGCGCGCAGCATCTTGGCCGAAGCCCTGCTGAACCACCTCGGCCAAGGGCGTTTTAAAGCCTATTCGGCGGGCAGCAGCCCGCGTGAGAACCAGCAGCCCAACCCACTGGCACTTGAAACGCTGACCAAGGCTGGCTTACCTGTGGAAGGTCTTTACAGCAAAAGCTGGGATGAGTTCGGCAAGCCTGATGCTCCTCATATGGATTTGGTGATCACAGTCTGTGACAACGCCGCTGGTGAGGTGTGTCCTTTCTGGCCAGGCCAACCTGCGACGGCTCATTGGGGTTATGCCGATCCATCCGAGGTTGAGGGCGACGACGACAAAAAGCGAGAGGCGTTCAAGCAGACCCTGCACATGATGCGCAAGCGCCTGGACATTTTTGTCAATCTGCCCCAGAGCAGCTTGAGCAAGATGGCCATCGAGAAAACCGCCCGCGATCTGGCCAAGAGTTGACCATGAGCGTTCAATGTGAAGTCACGGCAAAGGTTGCGGCCCAGGCTCCGATGAGTCTCTTCGAGCGTTACTTGACGCTGTGGGTGTTCCTGTGCATCTTGCTGGGTATAGCGCTTGGGCAGTTTTTTCCCGGCGTGTTCCAGGCCGTCGGAGCTATGGAAGTCGCCCAAGTCAACTTGCCCGTAGGTCTGTTGATCTGGGTGATGGTCATTCCGATGCTTGTGAAGGTGGACTTCGGTGCGCTGGGTGAGGTGCGGCAGCATGTGCGCGGCATTGGAGTGACCCTGTTCGTCAACTGGCTGGTGAAGCCGTTTTCAATGGCGTTTCTGGGCTGGCTCTTCATCCGCCATTGGTTTGCACCGCTTTTGCCCTCAGACCAGCTCGACAGCTACATCGCTGGCCTGATCCTGCTGGCGGCAGCCCCCTGCACGGCGATGGTGTTTGTCTGGAGCCGTCTCACGAATGGCGACCCGCTGTTCACGCTCTCGCAGGTCGCGCTCAACGACACGATCATGGTGTTTGCGTTCGCACCCTTGGTGGGTTTTCTGCTGGGTATCTCCGCGATCACCGTGCCATGGGCGACTTTGGTGACATCGGTTGTGCTCTACATCGTGATCCCCGTGTTGCTGGCCCAGGCCTGGCGCAAGTCGCTTCTGGCCAAAGGGCAGGATGCGTTCGATGCCATGATGGCCAAAATCAGCCCCTGGTCGATTGCAGCGCTGCTCGCGACGCTCGTGCTGCTGTTTGCATTTCAGGGCGAAGCCATTCTCAAGCAACCACTCGTGATCGCGCTGCTAGCGGTGCCAATCCTGATCCAGGTGTTCTTCAATTCGGCTCTCGCCTATTGGCTCAACCGCAAGCTCGGCGAAAAACATTCGGTCGCCTGCCCCTCGGCATTGATCGGCGCATCCAACTTCTTCGAGCTGGCAGTAGCCGCTGCAATTAGCCTCTTTGGCTTTGAGTCTGGGGCGGCGTTGGCCACCGTGGTCGGCGTGCTGATCGAGGTGCCAGTGATGCTGCTCGTGGTACGCGTCGTCAATCAAAGCCGTGAGTGGTACACGGCCAATCAGTGAGCGCTGGGGAGCGAAGGGCCGCTTAGGGTCGGCTGCTGCCGGTCATCGATTTGCCGTGATCGAAAGCAACCAGCCTATTACGGTCACATTCTTTTGACATAGAGGATGACTTTTCGAGATCGAATTGAGAAGCACCACTTCAAGTGTGTCTTGCAGTTTGTGTAGCCCCGAGCAAGTGACCACAAAACCCTGTCAGCTACACAACTTGATTAGCGAACAATCAAGTTGAGAAAAGCTTTTGTAGAAATTTCGGGGGCGCGCAATCGGCCCCACCCTTATCCGCCAAGTGCAGGGGTACCCCCCCTTAATGCCTCTTGTATTTCACTATATAAGACAGTGGTGATTGCAGTTCTGCCTACTTAGTTGATGGTGGGGTGGGCGACACTAGTTTTCCAAGGCTGAGGGATTTCAGTTTTCCTTGCCTCAAAAGACCGCTCATTAAACGCTGCAGGTCACCAACACAATCGCTGAAAATGTTAGCCGTTTTACCGGTTTATAAAGTGAGAATTCCAGCGTTGCAGTCAGGTTGCCTCGATCCCAGATTTGTGAGGTATCACCACGAAAAGCGGGGAACAAAACGGGGAACAAAAGACAAATTCGAGTGGATAGATGTCAATAAAATCAATCGGTTAAAACAATGATTCAGTAGACCCCAGCCCCCAATCAACAGAGGGGACTGAATTTTTTCAGTCCCCTTTTTTCCATGCCAACCTTCTGAAAGCGCCCATGAACACACACCGCAGAACCCTTCTGGCTTTGGCCCTGTCTGTTGCTGCCTCGGGGGCGGCGCTGGCCCAGGACAAATACCCTTCCAAACCGGTCACGCTGATCGTGCCGCAGGCTGCCGGAGGTGCCAACGACACGATTGCACGCGTCATTGCCCAAAAACTCACCGAACAGCTTGGCCAGTCTTTCGTGGTGGACA
>Ga0228702_1000729_pt1 | contig 23488 bp, 20 predicted proteins | sample McNCre217_Aug_MG_2_FD_178018 | JGI IMG/M metagenome (GOLD analysis project Ga0228702, IMG submission 178018) | Freshwater microbial communities from McNutts Creek, Athens, Georgia, United States - 20-17_Aug_MG | ecosystem: Environmental > Aquatic > Freshwater > Creek | place: USA: Georgia...
CGAGCGGTTCGTTCCCGAACCACGCAATCAGTCTTCGCGCGGCGAGTTTGCTCGCGACCACGCCAGAGTCGTGCACTCATCGGCCCTGCGCCGATTGGGTGCCAAGACTCAGGTGCTCAGCCCGAGTGGTGGCGACTTTGCTCGCACGCGTCTGACGCACTCGCTTGAGGTCGCTCAGATCGGTCGCGAAATGGCGCTCGACCTCGGCCTGAACCCTGATCTGGTCGATATGGCCTGCCTTGCCCACGACCTAGGCCACCCGCCGTTCGGGCACAACGGCGAGAAGGCGCTCAACGCGTGGGCCGACGGCATCGGCGGCTTCGAGGGCAACGCCCAAACTCTGCGCCTGCTCACTCGCATCGAGCCCAAGGTGCTCGGCCCCGACGGCGTTTCGGTGGGCCTAAACCTCACTCGCGCGAGCCTCGACGCAACCTGCAAGTATCCGTGGACGCTCGGCGAGGCCAGTGCCGACACGGGCGCCGACCACAGCGTCAAGTTCGGCGCATACGCCGACGACCTGCCAATCTTCAACTGGATGCGCCAGGGCGCCCCGATGGGCCGCAAGTCTGTCGAGGCTCAGGTCATGGACTTTGCCGACGATGTCGCCTATTCGGTGCACGACTTCGAAGACGCGATCGTTTCGGGCTACATCGACGTTCGACTGCTCAACGATCCGGCGTTTGAGTGGGAGTTGCTCGACAAGGTTTCGCAGTGGAATGGTCATTCGATCGCAACCGACGAATTGCGCGAGGCCATGTTCAATCTGCAGTCAGAGGTGCACTGGATTCGCGAGTATGCCGCATTGCCGCAGCAGTTCGGGCAGCTCAAGAATCTAACCAGCGCGCTCATCGGCCGATTCGTTAGCCGCACGACCCAGGCAATCGTCGACACCTCACCGGCCCAGTCACTTGCCCGCTATGGAGCGATCCTCGTTGTGCCGGCAAGCGTCAAGGCCGAGATCGCCGTGCTAAAGGGCATCGTGTCGGCGTTCCTGATGTCACACGAGAGCCGTCGCCCGTTCTATGAGTGGCAGCGCGCGATTCTGCGCGAGCTGGCCGACGCGCTTCTGGCGGCAAACGGAGCCGAGCTCGACTCATACTCGACCCTCGCGTGGAGTCAGGCCTCAGACGAGGCCGCCCAACGTCGTGTGATTGTCGATCAGGTGGCGTCGCTCACCGACCAGAGTGCACTGCAGCTGCACAATCGACTCGTGACCAAGGCCAACGGCCAGCACGGTCTGCCGGGTCATTCGTAGGATTTAGACATGGCCATCGCAAAGAACAAAGAGGCGCTGCGCGATCGACTCGACCTGGTCGACGTGATCGGCGGCTACGTGCAGCTAAAGCGCGCCTCGGCCAACTCATACAAGGGTCTCTGCCCGTTTCACCCCGACAAAAACCCATCGATGACGGTCACGCCACACATGGGTTTGTGGCAGTGCTGGTCTTGTGGCGCTAAGGGCGATGTCTTCGGCTTTGTGATGCAGATCGAGAACGTCGATTTTCCGACTGCGCTCGAGTTGCTGGCCGCCAAGATCGGGTTTGCCCTCGAATACGAGGAGGGGCATCAGGTGGCCAAGGAGGCCAACAACCGCCCTCGAATCTTGGCCATCAACCAGGCTGCGGCCGAGTTCTATCAGGCACAATTGGCAACCCCAGAGGCGGCTCCCGCGCGCGAGAACCTGCTGGCTCGCGGCTTCGATCGCGATGCGGCGGCCCGCTTCGGCTGCGGCTTTTCGCCCGATAGCTTCAATGCGCTAACCAACCACCTAAAGGCGATGGGCTTCACCGATCAGGAGCTGCTCGAGTCGACCCTCGTTCGCAAGAGCGAAAAGACCGGCTCGGTGTATGACTTTTATCGCGGTCGTTTGATGTGGCCGATTCGCGATCAGGGTGGTGCCGTTATCGGCTTTGGTGCCCGCAAGCTGCTCGAAACCGACCAGGGGCCCAAGTACTACAACAGTTCTGATTCGCCGGTCTATCACAAGAACAAGGTGCTCTATGGCATCGATACCGCCAAGGCGGCCATCGGCAAAAAGAAGCAGGTTGTCGTGGTCGAGGGCTATACCGATGTGATGGCCTGCCACATGGCCGGCGTCGAAACCGCGGTCGCCACGTGCGGCACCTCGTTCACCGAGGAGCACGTCAACCTGATCAACCGGCTGCTTTCGAGCGGCACCGAGGGCACCGGCGAGGTCATCTTTTGCTTCGACCCAGACGAGGCCGGCCAGAAGGCCGCAATGCGTGCCTGGGAACAATCGGCCAACTTTAAGGCGCAAACTTTCGTGGCCATCGGCCCAGACGGTCTCGACCCATGCGACCTGCGCTCGAGTCGCGGCGACGAGGCCGTGCGCGACATGATCGCGGCACGTAGACCTATCTATGAGTTCATGGTTCGCCAATACATCGACAAGTTCGACCTTGGCAATGTGGCGGGTCGAGTCGCGGCCGCCAGGGCTGCGGCTCCGGTTCTCGCGGCAATCCGCGATGTCACCTCGCGATCGGCATACGAGCGTGAGCTATCGGCCTGGGTGAGCCTCGACCCGCAAGAGATTCACGCATTCGTAGAAGATGCCATTCGTGGCCGCGCCAAGGCCGGCGTCGCAGCAATGAACCGCGGCAACGTTGGCGGGCAGGTGGTTGCGCCTCCACGCGACTTCGACGACTCGCAGGTGCCACCCGAAGATGGCGCCGAGGCACCGGCAGCGCGCGCGTTTCCGCCGGTAAACCTAAACGACCCAATGACGCGCATCGAACGACAGGTGCTCGAGGTGATCGTCCAGGTTCCCGAGTGTTACTCGCCTGGCGCGCTTGAGCGCATCCTGACCATCGGCTTCGCGCACCCGGTGCATAATGCCTTTGCCAAGGCGCTCCTGGCTCTGCATCAAACGATGCCGGGTGTGGCCCACGACCACGCTTGGCTCGACGCCCTGCGCAAGCAGTTGCCGGTCGAGTTGCACGCGACGCTCGGCGAAATCGCGGTTCAGCAACTGCCAGCGGCCGACGAAACCGAGTTGGCCCGCTACGGCGGCGGTGTGATCATCGGGGCGCTCGACCGTTCGCTGAACGTCGAAAAAAACGACCTATTGGCGCAGCTTCGCCGAATGGATGCGGTTGCCGACGCCGCCGCCTTTGCCGAGGTAAACCGTCGACTGGTCGCGATTGAGGCCGATCGTCGGGCCCTGCGCGCACAGGTGATCTAAGGAGCCCGCATGTCACAGAACATCGATCGCAATCTCGTCGCCATAGAACCCAAGCAGTTTGGGCCATACGTCGAGGCGGTTGCGGCCGCCGGCGCACGGGTAGTGCCGATGTCGCCAGAGGTCGGCGCCGTGATCTGGACCGACTATGCGCAGCCGCAGGCCCTGGCCGAGCTGCTGGCGGCGAATCCGCAACTCGAATGGGTGCAGTTGCCTTTCGCGGGCGTCGATGCATTTGCCAATGTGCTCAAGCACGAGGCATTGCACGCCAATGGTGGTCGCTTCACATCGGCCAAGGGCTCGTATCGCGAACCGGTTGCCGAGCATGCGCTAATGCTTTGCATGGCACTCGGGCGCATTCTGCCCGAGCGTGTGCGCGCGACCAGCTGGGGCAAAAAGTTCGCCGTATCGCTGTATGACGCCAACGTGGTTGTGGTCGGCGGTGGTGGCATCACCGAAGAGCTACTCAAACTTCTGGCTCCTTTCCGCGCCCGCGTGACAGTCGTTCGCAAGCACGTTGCCCCCATGGCGGGCGCCCAAAGCGTAGTTGAGTTCGAGGCCCTCGATTCGGTGCTGCCAGCCGCCGATTTCGTGGTGCTCGCCGCCGCGCTGACGCCCGAGACAACGGGGTTGTTCAACGCGCACCGGCTCGGGCTCATGCGGGCCGACGCATACCTGGTGAACATCGCTCGCGGGCCAATGATCGTGACCGGCGACCTTGTCGAAGCACTCAACGCGGGCACCATCGCCGGTGCGGCGGTCGATGTGACCGATCCAGAGCCGCTGCCCGAAGGCCACGCGCTTTGGTCGGCGAAAAACATCATCATCACGCCGCACACCGCCGACACCAACCAGATGGTTTTGCGCATGTTCGCCGTGCGCATCCTCGAAAACGTGGCAGCATATCGCGGCGCGGGGGATTGGGTCGGAATCGTCGATCCGAATCTCGGCTACTGAAGCACTTGCGCGTCAGAATCTGGTATAGTTTCTAATCGCGCAAGCATTCCTCGGTAGCTCAATTGGCAGAGCAATCGGCTGTTAACCGATAGGTTCTTGGTTCGAGTCCAAGCCGGGGAGCCACTCATTTTGGCCTGAAGCCCACGACGCAATTCGTGTGGATTCAGGCCAAAACTTTATTCAAAAGCGATTCGCGAATCGCGGGAATGTTGAGGCGGTCGACGATGATTCGATGGATCCAGTCAAATAACTGGCTCTCGGGCATCTATTTCGCCGTTGCCGGAATCCTTGTTCTGGGTGGCGCCGACCTAATGTTGCAGGGCTTCACCGCATTTGCCGTCAGCGCGCTGCTTTCCTGCTCGCTCGTCATTGCTCGTCAATTTCCGTATTCGGCCTTGGGAATCGTCGGACTCGGTTCGGTTCTCGAGGTTTTCTTTGGCCTGCACCCGCTCACCGCTGGTGCGTCGGTGTCGCTGACTCTGGCCCTGATCGCGGCGTTTTCGACCGAGCGCATCCGTCTGATCGCCCTCGGCGTGATCTCGGTCGCGGGCCTGGCAGTCGTTATGCAACAGGCGTTTACGCTGCCATTTGGCGACACGGTCTATGGCATGGGAATCTTCAGCGAGGGCGGCCGCGTCACCGTAGCCGTCTTTGGTTCGCTGCTGGTTATTTCAGTAAACGTTTTGGCGTGGTTGACCGGTCGTCTGCTGATGACCCGCAGCGTGCACGTTGGCACCCAGTTCGACCGAGCGGTTGCGGCTCAGGAGCAATCGCGTTTGAACCTCGAAATTGCCGAACAGAATGAGCGATTCGAGATTGCTCGCGACATCAACGAGCTGATCGTGCAGCGCGTCTCGGCCGTGCTTTCGCAGGCCGACGGCGGCCTGTATGCCGCAAAAACCGACCCGACGGCGGCCGAGCGGGCGCTGGGCGAGCTGGCGGTGTCGGCTCGTGCAGCGCATACCGAATTGCGCCGCCTTTATGACATGCTCAACCGCACTCACAAGGTGATGGCGGCCCCGCCGGGCATCGACGAGCTCGACCAGCTGGTGATCACCTATCGCGAACTCGGCTTCAATGTGACTCTTCGCCACGAGGGAACACCATTCTTCGTTAACGATGGTGCTCAGCTGGCAATTCACCGAATCGTGTTTGAGGCCATGCAGAACGTTCGCGACCACGCACCGGTTGGCACCAACGTGACCATCGACTTCAGTTGGGTGACCGAGGGCGTTCAGGTGCTGGTCAAAGACAACGGCATCGAGTTTGCCAACCGCACCACCACCATCGATTCGCTGACCGGCGAGCTAACCGACGTGGGTTACACCGTGGTCGACGACGTCAAGGCGCTTGTAGAGCCGATCAAGGGCGCGAGCCTGAATGCTATGCGCGAACGCGCGGCGCTGTATGGCGGTCGCGTAGAGGCAACCCGCGTGCCAGGGGTCGGCTTTACCGTGTCGGCGATCTTCCCTGACCTACGCGAATTCGCTGGGCGTTAGGCACGCAATGGCAAACGAGCTTCGTATCGGACTGCTCGACGGCGACAAGGTCATTCGGGCGGGTCGGCGCCTCGTCATCGACTCGCAAAAAGACCTGAGAGTCGTCTACGAAGAAGAAAGCGCTCTGGTTGCGCTCGAGCGCATTCCCGACCTGCTAATCGACGTGCTCGTGGTCGATCACCGCCTGCGCGGAATGGATGGGCTCGCCTTCGCTCGGGCCCTGATCGAGCGCCTGACCTCGGCAGAACAGCCCGTGCCAAAGATTGTTTTGACCGGGCCATACTTCAGTCGCGACCTGCTGCTTGCCTCGATCAAGGACGGCGCGTCGGCGCTAGTCACGCTCGATCAGGGGCCAGACGCGCTGATCGAGGCGATTCACGAGGTGGCGACCTCGCCGGGTGAACCCGATTTCGGGCTAATTCTTGAGTTCTTGAACGCATCCGATGCAATTCACCTTGGATCGCAGGTGTTCCTGATGCGCCTCGGCGAGCTGACCGACAAGGAACGCGCCGTGCTGGATCTGTTTGAGGCCACGACACCGTTCGAAGAGATCGCGACGACGCTCGACATTCAGCGCTACCGCGTGCGGCAAATCTTCGAAAAGATCATGCGACGCTGCGGCCTGGCTACGCGTGCCCAGCTGTTTCTAGCTCTGTTCGAGGCGGGTCAAAATCGTGGCTAATTTCAACAAGAACCTCTTGACCACATCGGTTGGTGTGGGGCTTGCCACGGGCTTCTATGGCATTTCGTTTGGAGCTTTGTCATCGGCGGCGGGGCTCGACCTTTGGCAGACCATGGCACTTAGCCTGCTGATGTTCAGTGGCGGATCGCAGTTTGCGTTCGTTGCCATCGCTGCGGGTGGTTCGCCCGCTCTCGCCGCGGCAATCACATCGGCGTGGCTGCTCGGAATCCGCAACGGTTTCTATTCGGTGCGCATGGTGCCGATTCTCAAAGTGTTCGGTGCCAAGAAGCTGGCCGCCGCGATGTTGACCATAGACGAGTCGATGGCGGTCGGCACGGCACAGGAGCTCGAGGAAGATCAGCGCCGTGGTTTCTGGTGGACCGGCATGGCGGTTTACGTTTTCTGGAACGCCGCCACATTTGTTGGTGCGCTCGTCGGTCAAAGCCTCGGCAGCCCAGAGCAGTGGGGGTTGGACGCAGCCGCGGCTGCCGCGTTCGTGGGCCTGATTTGGCCAAGACTGCGCGAGCGTCAGGCGCTCATCGTTGCCGCAATTGCCCTCGGTGTTGCCACGTTCGTTTCGCCGTATGTGCCGGCCGGAATGCCCGTGCTGCTCGCCGGTGGCGTTGCGGTCTTGTTTGGCGTCTTCAACTGGTTTGGCGTTCGCGGTCGCGACGAGGTTGCGGCCGTTGAGACGGCAACGGGGGAGTCACGACCATGAATACCTGGATTGCAATCATCCTGGCTGCCGTGGCCGTCTACAGCTGGAAAATCATCGGCGCGTATGTGCCCCAGCGGCTCATGGAAAAGCCGGTCATTGCGCGCATTGCCGGGCTCTTGACCGTAGCCCTTATGGCAGGCCTGATCGGCATTCAGGGATTCACCAGCGGCGGCCAACTGCACGCCGATGCCCGCATCCCAGCGCTCGTAGTCGCCGGCTTGCTCACCTGGCGCAAGGCGCCATTCATCGTGATGGTCGCCGCAGCCGCGGTTGTCGCCTGGGTCCTGCGAGCGTATCTGGGTTGGGCCTAGCCCTCCAGGTTGTCGCGACCAGGCAGCCACGACTTGCCGTCGACGCCCCAGCCGTTGTCTTCGACAACCTCGGTTGCAATGGTCTTCCATGGTTCGGCGAGTCGGTCTACATAGAGAGTGCCGTCCAGATGGTCAAATTCGTGTTGGAAGATGCGAGCGAACCAGCCATCGGCTTCGATTCGAATCGGATTCTGGTCGAGGTCGACGCCGGTAACGGTTGCGGTCTCGGCACGCTTTAGCGGGAATCGCTCGCCAGGAACCGACAAGCAGCCTTCGACCTCGGTGTCTTCGTCGGCTGGTTCGTCGACCACCTCACCGATAGTCAGCGTTGGGTTGATGAGCACGCCACGTCGCTCGGTGCCATCGTCGTCGGCATAGTCATACACAAAAATTCGCAGCGGAACACCAATCTGTGGCGCGGCAAGGCCCACTCCGGGAGCCTTGTCCATCGTGTCGTACATGTCGCGAACGAGCGTGCGCAGCTCGTCGTCGAACACGGTCACCTCGCTGGCGCGGGTGTGCAGAACAGGGTTGCCGGTGATCACGATTGGTCGAATAGCCATGCGACAAATTTACCGCCCGCCTGCCGTCGAATTGCCCGCAGCCCAAATAGGGTGGAACTCGTCGCCTCAAAGCGACGCTTAGGCTCCGCGGGAGGTGTTTGTGGGTCCAGCCGAAGAACTCAAGGTTCTCGCCATCGCGCTAGCTGCACTCGCGGCCGTGGCCATGTCTTTTGGTGCACAGTTTCAGAACGACGCCGTATCCGAACGGCACAAATCCAAAGAACGCGGACGCGGTTCGCTCAACCTGAAGCAGGTCGCAAGCCTCCTGATTCGCCCGCGTTGGTTATCGGGCCTGGGCATGATGACCCTGGGCATTGTGTTGCAGCTCGCGGCACTTTCGCTTGCGCCGCTGATTGTCGTTCAGCCGATCGGAGCCATCGCCTTGATCATCACGCCGCTGCTGAACGTTCGCAAAACCAAAACCAAGCTTGACCGAGCCACCTGGCTCGCGATCGGGCTGACCACGTTTGGCATCGGAACATTCGTCGCGCAAGCCACCTCAGTCGCGCACGAGAGCGTGCTGACCGACGACGACCTGCGCACGGTGCTCGGGCTGCTCGGCGTGCTGATTGTCGGTTTCTCGATTTGGTTCTTTACGCTCGGCAAGCGAGCCCGCGCCCTAACCTTTGTGCTCGGTGCCGGCGTGCTGTATGGCTTTGTCGCAACCCTCGCCAAGGTGGTCATCCAGCGCAGCTATCAGGGCCAGTTTGAGTGGCTGACGCTGTTCTGCCTGTTGGCGCTGATTGGCGCGACGGCCCTCGGGGGTTGGTTCGTGCAAAACGCATACGCCTCTGGGCCGCCAGACCTGGTGATTGCCGGTCTCACGGTAATCGACCCGATGGTCGCTGTCTCGATTGCAATCATCGTGCTCGGAGAGGCCAAGCAGGCAAGCATCCTTGTTGCCGGAGGCTTCGTGTTTTCGGCCCTATTGGCCATCTCGGGAGTTTTTATGTTGAGCAAAGTTCATCCAGAACTAGCCCCAAAACCCGACTCCAAAGGCACCGCAAAGTAAACTTGCTGCGTCACCATTCATCGCTTCTGACCGCATAGGTCCTGAACTCCAAGAGGTCTCTTGACTGCCGTCCAAAACAACGACGATCGCAAACTGCGAATCGTCATCGGCTGTGACACTTTTCCGCCAGACATCAACGGCGCCGCGCGATTCGCCGAGCGCCTAGCCGGCGGTCTGGCACGCCACGGCCACGATGTGCACATCATCACGGCCGCCTACGACAAGAACTACGGCACGTTCATTGAAAACCACGACGGTTCGCCAATGACCGTGCACCGCATCAAGAGCTACAAGTTGATGCAACACGAAACCCTTCGTTTCGTATGGCCGTTCACGCTCAAGCGCAAGACCGACCGCATTCTCGACGCCCTCCAGCCGGATGCCGTGCACATGCAGTCGCACCTGATCATGGGGCGCTATTTGTCGAAGAGCGCAAAGCAGCGCGGCATCCGCCTGCTCGCAACGAATCACATCATGCCCGAGAACCTCATCAAGTACTCGGTAATCATTCCGACCTGGCTCGAAAAACCGATGATGAAGCTCGCCTGGAAAGACGCCGGGCACATCCTCAAGCGGGCCAACTTCATCACCACGCCAACTCGACGTGCGGCCGAGCTCCTAGAGGCCGCTGCCGGCGTTAAGGATGTCCTTGCCATTTCGTGCGGCATCGATGCCTCACGCTTCGCCAACGCCACGCCGACCTCGAACAAGGTGCCGCGAGTGCTGTTCCTAGGGCGACTCGACTACGAAAAGCACATCCACAACCTGCTGAAGGCCGTGGCCAAGTTGCCGGCGAGCCTGGGCGTGCAGGTCGAAATCGTGGGCAACGGTGGCGAACGCGAAAACCTAAAGGCGCTTGCCGCCGAGCTCGGCATCGCCGGCCAGGTCGACTTCAAGGGCCACATCACCGAAGAAGAGCTGCCACGTGCCTACGAACGCGCGACCGTCTTCGCTATGCCGTCAATCGCCGAACTCCAGTCGATTGCGACCATGGAGGCGATGGCCTCGGGCCGCCCGGTAATTGCGGCAAATGCCATGGCCCTGCCGCACCTGGTTCACAACGGCGACAACGGTTATCTTTTTGAACCAGACGATGTCGATGACTTTGCCGCCAAGCTGCGCCTCGTTCTGACTGCCGACCAGGCCGAACTCGACCGGCTGAGCGAGAACTCGCTGCACCTGATTCAATCGCACGACATCGAGCGCACCCTCAAGATCTTCGAAGACCTCTACCGTGGCGAACACGACGACGCTCTAGAGGAATCCGACGACAACCGACCCGAATACAACATTCCGATTGGTTTGTTGCCGCCGGCGCTGCACGATCGCGTGCTGAGCCTGCGTGAACAGGCTCAGGTCTTGCGCGAACGATCGGCAGACCTGCGTGAGCGCCTCGAAGACGCCACCGAAGACGTGCGTGAGCGCATCGAGGAGCGGCTCGATGAGGTTCGCGAAGAGGTGATCGAGCGAGCCAAGGCGGTTGACGAGAAGGTTCGCCAATCGGTTAAGAAGGTTGCCAAGAAGGCGACCGAGGTTCTCAAAGGTGAAGACGACTAACCTTTGACTCCAGGGGGAGTTAGCTCAGCCGGTTAGAGCAGCGGACTCATAATCCGTCGGTCACGGGTTCAAGTCCCGTACTCCCTACCAAGTGCCTAACGAATGGGACTTCTCGTTCGCTAGGTCAACGGCAACAATCTTGTTGCGAGCGCCGAATGCGCCCAACCCGATTGGTAAAGTGTCAAGCGATAGTTTTAGCCACCAAACGCAAGGCACACAGATGTCCAAGGACCACCAGAACGACGAAATCGTCGCCGTTCGACTCAAACACCCTTGGCGCTGGGTTTCGGCCGCCATCCTGATGCTGCTGGGCGGATTGTTCGTCTATTCGCTTATTTCGTCGCCGAACATCAATCACGAAATCATCGCCAAGTTCCTCTTCAACTCGAAGGTCATTGACGCGGCCGTTCTGACTGTGATTCTCACCATCGTTTCGATGTTTATCGGCACCGTGTTGGCTATCGCTTTGGCCGTCATGCGCCTTTCGACCAATCCAATCCTCAAGTCGGTTTCGGTGCTGTATGTCGGCTTCTTCCGTGGCACGCCGCTTCTGCTGCAGATTGTGTTCTGGGGTTATCTAGGCATCATCTATCCGACTATCACCGTCGGGATTCCGTTCACCGACATCGTGTTCTTCTCTGAAAAGACTTCGCTGGTGCTGACCTCGATCATCGCTGGCGTAATCGCGCTTTCGCTAAACGAAGGCGCATACGCGGCCGAGATCGTGCGCGCGGGCATTCTTTCGGTTGATGGCGGCCAGACCGAGGCCGGCAAGTCGCTCGGCATGTCGAGCGGTTACACCCTTCGTCGAATTGTCTTGCCGCAGGCCATGCGCGTGATCATTCCGCCAATGGGCAACGAGTTCATCTCGATGCTCAAGAGCACTTCGTTGCTTCAGGTTGTCTCGGTTATGGAGCTCTACGCTCGCACCTCACAGATTTCGTCGCAGAACCTAGCTCAGGTCGAGCTGCTCGTGGTTGCGGGCTTCTGGTACCTGGTTATGACCACCGTCTTGTCGTGGCCACAGAGCTACCTTGAAAAGAAGTATGGCCGTGGCTTTTATGCCACCACAACGCAGCGTCGCTGGTTGGGTCGCATCGGAAAGGCAAGCGCATGAGCCACATGATTGAGGCCGTTGCCGTCAAGAAGCACTTCGGATCGAACCAGGTGCTCAAGGGCATCGATTTGACCGTTGACCGCGGCGAGGTGCTTTGCCTGCTTGGCCCATCGGGTTCGGGCAAGTCGACGTTCCTGCGGTGCATCAACCACCTTGAGATCATCAACGGTGGCCGCCTATTCGTTGACGGTGAACTCATGGGGTTCGTCGAGCACGGCGGCAAGTTGCACGAGATGAAGCCTTCGGCGATCGCCAAGCAGCGTGCCGACATTGGCATGGTCTTTCAGCGCTTCAACCTTTTTCCGCATTTGACCGCTCTCGAAAACATCATCGAGGCGCCGATTGGCGTTCGCGGCGTATCCAAGGCCGAGGCAACCTCAAAGGCTCTCGACCTGCTAGCCCAGGTGGGTCTTGCCGATAAGGCCGACCACTTTCCGGCGCAGCTTTCGGGCGGTCAGCAGCAGCGTGTGGCAATCGCGCGCGCACTGGCAATGGAACCAAAGCTCATGTTGTTCGACGAGCCAACCTCGGCGCTCGACCCAGAGCTCGTGGGCGATGTTCTCGACGTCATGCGCAAGCTGGCTCAGAGCGGCATGACCATGATCGTGGTCACGCACGAGATCGGTTTTGCTCGCGAGGTTGCCGATCGCGTCGTCTTTATGGATGGCGGTGTCGTGGTCGAGTCGGGCACACCTGCGCAGGTCATCGACAACCCGCAAAACGAGCGCACCAAGGCCTTCATCAACAGCGTTTTGTAAAAATTAGGTAAAGCCTCGCCTCGCAACGACCGTTTCGGTCGGCCCGTCGGACCCCTCGGCTAGGCTGAACTCGTTCATCACACTAAGGAGAACCCATGAATCGCAAACTTAGCGCCGTAGTCGCTGGTGCCGCAGCCTCGATGCTGCTCCTCGCAGGCTGTGCCTCGAGCCAGCCAGTCGCCACCCCAACCGCAACCAGCGCAGTCGATGCTGCCGCTGCAGCTCTTGTTCCAGACCAGTACAAGGCTGGCGTGAGCGTCGCTTCTGACATTCCTTACGCACCTATGGAGCTGTTCGACGAGAACGACAACCCAACCGGTTTCGACTACGACCTCTCGCAGGCAATCGCCGGCAAGCTTGGCGTTCCATTCAAGTTCGAAGACCAGGACTGGGATGGCATCATCCCAAGCCTTCAGTCGGGCACCCACGACGTGATCATGTCGGGCATGAACGACACCGTCGAGCGTCAGAAGGTTCTCGACTTCGTTGACTACTTCAACGCTGGCTTCGCAATCGTCGTGCCAAAGGGTAACCCAGAGGGCATCAAGGCACTTGCCGACCTCTGTGGCAAGACCGTCGCAATCCAGACTGCTACCGCGCAGATCGACCTGGTCAACGCAGTCAACCCAACTTGCACCAAGAAGATCGCAGTTCTCGAGTTCCCAACCGATGGCGATGCTCAGAACGCAATCCGTGCAGGCAAGGCTTCGGCAGGCGTGAACGACGGCCAGGTTGCCGCTTACACCGCTCAGACCGCGGGCGCTGGCAAGTACTTCGAGATCGTAAACCCAGCCGACGCACCTGAGGGCTACCAGTCGGTTCTCACCGGCATCGGTGTGCTCAAGGCAAACTCGGGCCTGACCGCTGCCATTCAGGCCGCAGTCAAGTCGCTGATTGCCGACGGCACCTATGGCAAGCTGCTCGCCAAGTGGAACCTCAGCACCTTCGCGGTGACCGAGGCAACCATCAACGGCACCAAGTAATAACTGCTCTAAGCAAGGAAGTGGGGGTGCGAAAGCACCTCCACTTCTGCTTTGGGCCACTGAAGGATTGAAGGACTGATTCAATGAGCAACCAACTAGTTGCAGACATTGCGATCGTTGAGGTGGTCTCGGCCGAGCAGGCCGAGGCCATGTCGACATTCTTCAAGGAGGTCTGGGGCGGCGAAGACGACGTCGTGCCGTTCGACCTGATTCTTGCGCTTATTCACGTTGGCGCATACGCATACCTAGGCATGCACGGCGACACGATTGTGGCTGCCTCGTTTGGTGTTCGCGGCGAATTCGTTGGGCTGCCGATCCTGCACTCGCATGTAACCGCGGCGACGGTGCCGGGCACGGGTTACGCGCTAAAGCTGCACCAGCGCGACTGGGCGCGCGAGCGGGGGATCGCCGGAATCACCTGGACCTTCGACCCACTTGTGCGCCGCAACTGTGTCTTCAACTTTGAAAAACTCGGCGCGATTGCCGTTGAATACCTGCCGAATTTCTATGGCACCATGACCGACGACATCAACCGCGGCGACCAATCCGATCGACTGATGGCGTTTTGGTCGGTCGACGACCGGTCTTCGCTCGAAGTTTGGCAGACCGCTAAGGGGCACGGGGCCGCCCCGGCAGAGCTAGCACGCGTTGTTCTGCCAGCCGATATCGAGGCCTTGCGCAAGGACTCGCTGGAGGATGCCCTCGAGTGGCGTTGCAGCGTGCGCGAGCAGCTGTTGACGCCGATGACGGCGGGGGCAATCGTCAGCGGCATGACGACCGACAGAACAGCGCTGATTGTTAGCGCACAATAGAACTAGCTCCAAAGAAAAGGGATCAGCATGAAACTCGAAGCCGTCGAACTCATCCGTCTGAATGTGCCGCTCAAGTCGGCGTTCAGGACCTCATTTAGTTCGGTCAACCTGCACCAGGTCGTCTGGGCTCGAGTAATCACCGACCAGGGCGAGGGTTGGGCCGAGTGCGGCGCCAACGAGCGCCCTGACTATTCGAACGAGTACCACACGGGCGCAATGGATGTCATCAAGCAGTTCATCCTGCCTGACCTGTTCGCGCTTGGTAACGACCTAACCGCCGAGGCTGTCGCTCCAACTCTTGAATGGCTCAAGCAGCACCGCATGGCCAAGGCTGCCATCGAGACCGCAATCCTCGACGCTCAATTGCGCGGCGAAAACAAGTCGCTGGCGACCTATCTCGGCTCGACCAAGACCCGGGTTCCTGCAGGTGTGTCGGTGGGCATCATGGATTCGCTCGACGAGTTGATGGGCTTTGTCGAGGGTTACCTCAACGAGGGCTACGTTCGCATCAAGCTCAAGATTGAGCCAGGCTGGGACTACGAGCCGGTCAAGCTGGTGCGCGAGACCTATGGCGACGACCTGCTGCTGCAGGTTGACGCGAACACCGCATACACGCGCAACGACTTTGATCTGCTCAAGCGCCTAGATGAGTTCAACCTCCTGCTGATCGAGCAGCCAATCAACGAAGAAGACATGCTCGGTCATGCCAAGCTTGCCGACTATATCGAGACCCCGGTTTGCCTCGACGAGAGCATTATCTCGGCCGACATAGCACGCGATGCCATCGAGCTCGGTGCGGCCGAAATCATCAACATCAAGCCGGCGCGTGTTGGCGGTTACATCGAGGCCAAGAAGATTCACGACGTCTCGGTTGCCAACAACATTCCGGTGTGGTGCGGCGGCATGCTCGAGACCGGAATCGGGCGCGCCGCGAACCTCGCGCTTGCTGCGATGCCTGGCTTCACGCTGCCTGGCGACACCTCGGCCTCGTCGCGCTACTTCGAGACCGACCTCACCGTTCCTTTTGTGCTTAAAGATGGCCACCTCGACGTGCCGACCGGCCCCGGCATCGGTATCGACCCGATTCCCGAGATCATCGAGCGCTTCGCGGTTTCGCGTGAGTGGATTCGCGCCTAGTCGACGAATTCGCGCTCGTTCAAAGCCCCGGCCACACTGTGGTGCGGGGCTTTGTCACGGTTGTGTAACCATGCCGAAGCCCACAGAAATGCAAGCGGTTACAGTCAAAGCGGTCGCATAGATTTTTCGGGTATCAATTCTTTAGGAGCCACCTTTGTCGATCCGCATCCGTGTTTTTGCCGCCCTCGCGTCGGCGCTTGCCCTAGTCGCCGGCCTGGTTTCGGCCCCTGCCGCACAGGCCCTGGCGGTCGACACCGTGCACCTGACCGTTCACTATCAGCGCCCGGCAGCCGACTACGACAACTGGAACGTGTATCTCTGGAAGAACGACGACGCAAACGGCAAGGACGCCGGCGTTGACGACAAGGGCTTTGCGTTCACGGGCGATGACTCGTTTGGCAAGATCGCAAAGATCGACGTCACGGGCATGACGCCATACAAGAACCTGGGCATCATCGTGCGCAAGGGCGCGTGGCTGGCCAAGGATGTCAACATCGACCGTTTCATCAGCGACTTTGACGCCAACGGCAACGCCGAAATCTGGCTCGTCCAGGGTGACGAGACCATCTACAAGACGGCACCGGTTGTGGCCGATGCAATCACATCGGCAACCCAAGACACGTTGTCGAGCATCACTGTCTCGCTCAGCCGTCGCGTTGCGGTTAGCCCAGCACCGGCCTTCGCGGTGACCCTCGGTGGCAGTGCCGTGACGCCAACTTCGGTTGTGGCGGTGTCTAGCACCAGCAAGGGTGCCCTCGACTGGACCCTCAACTTCAGCTCGGCGCTCACCATCGGCGGCGCCTACTCAGTCAGCCTGAGCGGCTTCGGCAGCCAGGCAGTAACCACCGGAGCGGTAATGAACTCAAAGGAATTTGACGACCTGTATTCGTATCAGGGCAACGACCTCGGCAACACCTATAGCGCAGACAAAACCGACTTCCGCGTGTGGGCGCCGACCGCTCAGAGCGTAAAACTCGTTACCTATGGCAACGCCACGGCGCCTGCTAACACCGGCACCGAACTGGCAATGACCAAAGACGTCAAGGGCACATGGATCGCAAGCCTTGCGGGCGACCAAAACGGCACGGTCTACACATACAAGGCCACCATCGGCGCCGACACCAACGAGGCCGTAGACCCATACGTGCGCGCAACCACCATCAACGGCGGCAAGGGCGTAGTCGTTGACCTGGCCGCGCTCAAGCTGGCGACTCCGGCCGTCAAGCCTGCCTTCAGTGGCAAGACCACCGATGCAGTGTTCTATGAGCTGCACGTTCGCGACGCGTCGATCGACCCATCGAGCGGCGTTTCGACCGCGAACCGTGGCAAGTTCCTCGGTCTGACCGAGCTCGGCACCAAGACCCCAAACAAGAAGTCGCCGACGGCGCTCTCGGCAATCAAGGACCTGGGCGTCACCCACGTGCAGTTGCTGCCGGTGTTCGACTTTGCCTCAATCGATGAATCGAAGGCTGGGGAGTACAACTGGGGTTACGACCCACAGAACTACAACGTGCCTGAGGGTTCGTATTCGAGCGACCCGAGCAACCCGACCAAGCGCATCACCGAGCTAAAGCAGGTTGTCGACACATTCCACAAGAACGGCCTGCGCGCGATCATGGATGTGGTCTACAACCACGTCTCGTCGGCGCAGAGCTTCAGCATGGAGAAGCTCGTCCCTGGCTATTTCTTCCGTACTGAGCCAGACGGCAATCTAGCCAACGGCACCGGCTGTGGCAACGAGGTCGCCTCGGAGCGCTCGATGGTTCGCAAGTTCATCGTCGATTCGGTCAAATACTGGGCGAGCGAGTATGGCTTCGACGGCTTCCGCTTTGACCTCATGGGAATCCTCGACACCGTCACCATGAACGAGATTCGCACCGAGCTCAACAAGATCGACCCGAGCATTTTGATCATCGGTGAGGGCTGGGACATGGGCGACGTGCTCGATGGCTCGCTCAAGGCCGACCAGAAGAACGCGGCCTCGATGCCTGGCATCGCCCACTTCAACGACACCATCCGCGATGGCGTCAAGGGCTCGGTCTTTAACCACAGCGAGACCGGCTATGCACAGGGCAAGCTGACCGCAATCAGCTCGGTCAAGTCGGGTGTTGTCGGTCAGGTGGCCTACGACGCCACTGCCGGCGGCGGTTGGGGAGCGGTCGATCCGACGGTCTCGGTCAACTATGTAGAGGCCCACGACAACCTGACCCTGTTTGACAAGTTGCAGGCATCGATGCCTAAGGCGTCGGCTGCCGAACGCCAGCGCGTCTTCGAGCTGTCATCGTCGATCGCAATCCTGGCCCAGGGCCTGCCGTTCATTCACGCTGGTCAAGAGTTCATGCGCACCAAGCTGGGCGACGACAACTCATACAAGTCTGGCGACAAGATCAACGCCTTGAAGTGGAACCAGCGCGTCACCAACGCGGCAGTGGTGAACTACTTCAAGGGTCTAATCGCGCTTCGCAAGGCACACCCAGCGTTCCGCATGTCGACCGCCGATGCAGTGCGAGCAAACCTCAAGTTCTTGTCGGCTCCTGGTGCCGTGTTGGCATACTCGCTCGATGGCGCCGCCACCGGCGACAGCTGGAAGAAGATTGTGGTTGCCCACAACCCGAACAAGAAGGCGATCAAGCTCACACTGCCAACTAAGGGCAACTGGTCAATCGTCGTTTCGGGCCCTAACGCGGGCGTGAAGCCGCTCAGCGTGATCAAGGCAACCAACAGCGTGCTCGTGCCGGCACAGGCAACTCTGGTGCTGCACAACTAGCAGCACAGCGAGTGACAGCGAACTAAGCGCTAAAGACGTTCTGGCCGCCAACCCAGGTGGCCAGAACGTTGCTTTTAACCAGACTCGTTGCTGGGCCTTCGAACGGGTCGTGTTCCAACACCACAAAGTCGGCGGCATTGCCCGGGGTGAGGCCTATGCAACTAACATCACCCATTTGGCGCGCTACGCCCTCGCTGTAGGCCTCGAAAGCCTCGCGCGCGGTCACTGCCTGCTGGGGCGTCCAGCGGTCGTCAGGGGCCTCTAGCGTTGCTCTGGTGACGGCAACCTGAATTCCCTCGAGCGGCACAAACGAGCTAACCGGCCAGTCTGACCCAAACGAGAGCGCGACACCCAGATCAAGCGCGGTGCGCATCTCATACATTCGGTCGACACGCTGGTTGCCCAATCGAGGCACGCAGCTAAGTAGCATCGCGTTGCGCTGTGCCCAATACGGTTCAAAGTTGGCGGTCACGTCTAGTCGGGCAAAGCGCAAGAACTCACCCTCGCGCACCAGTTCGGTGTGCGCGATTACCGAGCCGGCTGGCGCGCCCGCGGCCTCAATGGCGTCTAGGGCGTCGGTTACACCCGCGTCGCCAATCGCGTGGATGTGCAGCGCGTAGCGGTGTTCTGCCGCGGCCGCGGTTGCCTCGAGCAGTTCGGCTCGATGCCACACGGCCTGACCATGCGCGCCGCCGCCTGCGGATGGTTGCTCATAGGGAGCGTGCACGTGGGCGGTGGCGCTGCCGAAGGCGCCGTCGGCAAAGAACTTGGCCGTGTTGGCGGTCAGCCTCGGGTGGGCCAACGCCTGCACCTGTCGCCGCACATCGTTGAAATAGTCGATGCGTTCGCGCCATTCGCCCGGAGCGAACCTGAAGGCCAGGTCGATTCGTAGTTTTAGTCGACCCAGTCTGGCGGCCTCTAGGTAGATCTCGGCCATGCCGGGGTCGACCCAGGCTTCTTGGGCGGCAACGAGTCCGTTGGCAAGCATGAGGTTCTGGGCCAAGTCGAGAGCGTGCAGCTCTTCGGCCATGCTCAGTTTTGGGGCGCGGTCCAGCACGAGGCTCATGGCCTCCCATTCGCGCAGGATGCCGGTGGCGTTGCCGGCCTCGTCAGTGTCGATCGAACCGTGTGCAATGCCCGTGTTGGCTGCGGCAACGGCCAGCGGTGAATCGAGCCCTGCAACGCGAAGGGCGGCTGTGTTCACCCAGAGAGTGTGGTGGTCGTCGGCATGCAGCACGACGGGCACATCGGCCACGACGCCATCGAGTAGCGCAGCCGCCTCGAGCTCACGTCCTGCGGTCATGCTGCGTTCATAGATTGCGCCGTCGATCCATTCGAGGTCGCTGTGTTCGCGGCGATACGCGAGCAGCGCCGAAGTGACGTCCTCGACCGTTACACAATGCGAAATGTGCAGACCCAGAGCCTCGCGAGCCGCAAACAACGGATGACAGTGGCCGTCGCGAAAGCCCGGAACGATGGTTGCGCCATGAAGGTCGATTGTCTCGCAAGCTGTGCCTGCGCCGATCAGTTCTGCGGCCTCGACGGCATCGATCACCTTGTCGTCGAACACCCAAAGCGACTCACCAGCCAAAGCTGCTGCGCGTTCGTAAACCCGGCCGTTTTCAAAGTGTCGCAGCATTCGATTCGCTCCTAGTGACCGAGTTTTTCGCGCAGGTAGCAGCTTGGGCACAGCGACTCATAGGTCACGTGCTCACCGTCGATGGCGACCTGCTCGCCATCAAAAACAAAACGCCCATCGATGAGCCGGGCGTTAAACATGGCCTTCTTGCCGCAGCGGCAGATCGTCTTGAGCTCTTCTAGGCTGTGCGCAATCTCGAGCAGGCGAAGCGAACCCGGAAAACCGTGGGTCAAGAAATCAGTGCGGATGCCGTAGGCGAGCACGGGCACCGAGTCGAAAACGGCGATCTCGAGCGCTTCGTCGACCTGGGCGGCGGTCAAAAACTGCGCCTCGTCAATCAAGAGGCAGGCCACGTCGCCTGCCGAAAAGGTTTCGGTGATGATGCGAGCGAATTGGTCGCGCAGGTTCATCTCGGGGGTGACCAGAAAATCAACATCGCGTTCGACACCCAGGCGTGAAACAATCTTGCGGTCGCCCTTGGTGTCGATCGCCGGCTTGGCCAACAGAACACGCTGCCCGCGCTCTTCATAGTTGTGTGCAACTGTCAGGAGGGCGGTTGATTTGCCGCTGTTCATGGCTCCGTGGCGAAAGTACAACTTGCTCATGGCGACAAGCCTAGGCGAACCGGCACGCCGCGCGATTCAGGCTGCTGGTTGACACGAATCGCCGCATCTGCATACTCTTTTCATCCAACGTTTCGCGTGCAGGTCATTGGGGAAGATGTACCTTCACGAAAGAGACGAAACATGGATTCATCGGCATCGAAAGAGGCCAACACGCCCAGCCGTGCTTCGGCCCAGGGCACTATTTTTGTGCACTCGGCTCCGCGTGCGGTAACCCCGCACATCGAGTGGTCGATTGGTCGTGCGTTGGGCGAAGCGGTGCACATCCAGTGGCAACCGCAACCGGCCCTGACAGATCATTTGCGCGGCGAACTCTTTTGGCGAGGTCGAAGTGGAGCCGGTGCCGACATCGCGAGTGCACTCGTGGGTTGGCAAACGATTCGATTCGAGATCACCGAAGAACCGGGCGCCGGGCTCGAGGGTTACCGTTGGTCATACACACCGAACCTTGGCATGTTCTCGAGCCAGGTCGACTGGGCAGGAAACCTGCTGGTCAATGAATTCAAACTGCGGTCTGCGATTGAGGCGGCAGGTTCGAACGCGCTCGAATTGCAGCGTGAAATGCGCGCGCTGCTGGGTCAGGCATGGGACGACGAACTCGAGGTATTCCGCCGAGCAGGCGCAGACGCGCCAGTGATCTGGCTGCAGCGGTTGGCTAACTAAGCGACGTAGGTCTTGAAGGCAACAACCGCGTTGTGGCCACCAAAGCCGAATGAGTTGCTGATCGCCAAGACCGGAGCATCGCCGAGTTCACGCGGCGAGGTGACCACATCGAGCGGAATCGCCGGGTCTTGGTCGTTTAGGTTGATTGTCGGTGGCAGTACGCGCTCCGACAGCGCAAGAATCGTGAAAATCGCCTCGATGGCGCCCGCGCCACCCAAGAGGTGACCGGTCGAGCTCTTGGTTGCCGAAATGGCGATGTTGTCTAGGTGATCGCCAAAGACACGCTTCAAGGCGGTGTATTCGGCGATGTCGCCAACCGGAGTCGAGGTGGCGTGTGCGTTGATGTGCACCACATCGGTGGTCTTGGCGCCGGCCTGCTTGAGCGCGGCGAGCACGGCGCGAGCGGCGCCGGTGCCCTCTGGATCCGGGGCGGTGATGTGGTGCGCGTCAGAAGTGACGGCACCGCCAACGAGCTCGGCATAAATCTTTGCGCCACGCTTCTGCGCGTGCTCGAGCGTCTCGAGAACCACGGCGCCGGCACCCTCGCCCATCACAAAGCCATCGCGGGTGGTGTCGTATGGGCGCGAGGCGGTGGCAGGGTCATCGTTGCGGCGCGACAAGGCATGCATCGACGCGAACGCGGCGATAGGCATCGGGTGAATGGCTGCCTCGGCACCACCTGCAACAACGATGTCGATGTCGCCGCTCTGCAGGCGAGTGATAGCGTTTGCGATCGCCTCGGTGCTCGATGCACAGGCCGAGACGGCGGTGCGAACGCCACCGCGAGCGGCGATGTCCATGCCGATTGCCGCAGCTGGACCGTTAGGCATCAGCATTGGCACGGTCATTGGCATGACTCGGCGTGGGCCCTTTTCGCGGAGCGTGTCATAGGCATCCAGCAGTGTCCAGACGCCACCAATTCCGGTGGCGAACTCAACTGCGAGACGCTCTGGTGCTACCTCTGGTGCGCCCGCGTCGGCCCATGCCTCGCGACCCGCAACCAAGGCAAATTGGCTGCTCGGGTCAAGGCGCTTGCACTCCTGGGGAGTGAGCACCTCGGCAGCAGGAACCTTTGCCTGTCCGGCAAAGGTGACGGGAATCTCGAATCGAGCCACCCATTCCTGCTCCAGAGTGGAAATACCTGACTCGCCGGCAAGCAGAGCCTGCCAGGTCGACTTTACGTCGCCGCCGAGCGGCGTAGTTGCACCGATTCCGGTGACGACGATTCGCTGAGTCAAGATGATTTCCTTTGAGTTTGAGCTAACGCTTATTAGGCGTTGACGATGAAGTTGACTGCGTCGCCAACGGTGATGAGGTTCTTGACTTCCTCATCTGGAATCTTTACGCCGAACTTGTCTTCTGCGTTGACAACGATGGTCATCATCGAGATCGAGTCGATGTCGAGGTCGTCGGTGAACGACTTGTCCATCTGAACCTTCTCTGCTGCGATGCCGGTCTCTTCGTTAACGATCTCGGCGAGTCCTGCGAGAACTTCGTTCTGGTCCAGTGCCATGATTTGTCTCCTTATTTTGGTGGAATAGCGGGTTAAGTTTAGGGGAGCACTACCACTTGAGCGCCGAAGGCAAGCCCCGCGCCGAAGCCGATTTCTAGCGCGAGTCCGCCAGATTTGACCTCGCCCGATTCGAGCAAAGCGTGCATTGCAAGCGGAACCGAGGCGGCCGAGGTGTTGCCTGTATAGACGATGTCGCGCGCAACGACGACCGATTCAGGCAGCTTTAGCTGCTTGGCCAGTTCGTCGATGATGCGGATGTTGGCCTGGTGAGTAACGAGCGCCGAAAGATCGGCGGCCTCGATGCCGGCAGCCTCGAGGGCAGCTTTGGCAACCTTGGCCATCTCCCATACAGCCCAGCGGAACACGGTCTGCCCCTCTTGACGCAGCGTTGGCCACGAAGCGGCTCCATCGCGGAACTCGATGAGTGAAGCGGTCATGCCCACTGCGTCCCAGTGCGAGCCATCGCTGCCCCACACAGTAGGGCTGATGCCAGGGGTCTCTGACGGGCCGACGATTGCCGCACCGGCGCCGTCGCCAAGCAAGAAGCTGATGGTGCGGTCGGTTGGGTCAATGAAGTCGCTCAGCTTCTCGCCGCCGACGACAAGCACGTACTTTGCCATGCCAGAACGCACGAGGGCATCTGCCTGGGCAATGCCATAGCAGTAGCCCGCGCAGGCTGCCGAGATGTCATAAGCCGGAGCCGGGTTGGCGCCCACCTTGTCGGCTAGCAGGGCGGCCGCCGATGGAGTCTGGTGAGGGTGGGTGATGGTGCTGAACAGCACCGCGCCGATTTCCTTAGGGTCGATGCCGGCCTTCTTGATGGCCTCGGTCGATGCCTCGACTGCCATGTCCATGAGGCTGCGATCTGCGCTCGCGCGTCGGCGAGTGATAATGCCCGTGCGCTGACGAATCCACTCGTCGCTCGAATCGATCGGGCCGGCGATGTCATCGTTGGTGACCGTCAGGTCTCCGCGAGTC
>Ga0228702_1000730_pt1 | contig 23472 bp, 28 predicted proteins | sample McNCre217_Aug_MG_2_FD_178018 | JGI IMG/M metagenome (GOLD analysis project Ga0228702, IMG submission 178018) | Freshwater microbial communities from McNutts Creek, Athens, Georgia, United States - 20-17_Aug_MG | ecosystem: Environmental > Aquatic > Freshwater > Creek | place: USA: Georgia...
AATGGAACCTTGAAAATCGTTTTACCGGCTGGGTTGATGTAGACCTCACCCCAACCGGCATCCAGCAAGCAACTCAAGCTGGCGAGAAATTAAAGGCTGCAGGCTATGATTTTGACATCGCTTACACTTCCGTGCTGAAAAGGGCTATCAGAACCCTATGGCACGCTCAAGAAGCTATGGATAGACTTTGGATACCAGTGGTTCACAGCTGGCGCTTAAATGAACGCCACTATGGCGCTCTAGCGGGCCTGAATAAAGCAGAAACGGCCGCCAAGTACGGTGATGAACAAGTGCATATCTGGAGACGCTCTTACGACGTGCGTCCACCACTACTCGATGAAACCGATCCTAGAGCATCTTTTAACGACCCGCGCTACGCCAAATTAAAACGTGAAGAAATTCCTCTTGGCGAATGCTTAAAAGATAACGTTGCTAGAGTTTTACCGCTTTGGGAAGAGTCTATTGCACCTGCTCTCAAGTCTGGTAAACGAGTTTTAATTGCGGCGCACGGTAACAGCATCCGCTCACTAGTTAAATATCTTGATCAAGTATCAGATACTGACATTATGGAAATCAATATTCCTAATGGCACTCCTCTTGTCTATGAACTAGATGACAACCTCAAACCCATCAAGCATTTCTATTTAGATAAATAAACCATGTATCGTTCAATCAAGAACATCGCGCTCATTTGCACTGGCTTAATTGCTGGCGTTGCTTTAACTCTTCAACTATCAGCAACTGCGCAACAAGGCGGATCTAACCTTCCTTTAGAAGAGCTAAGAACGTTATCAAACGTATTTGGCCAAATTAAGCGAGATTATGTGGAGCCTGTTGAGGACAAACGTCTTTTAACCGATGCCATTAAGGGAATGGTCAGCGGCTTAGATCCTCACTCCTCCTATTTAGATAAAAAAGATTTTGCGGAAATGCAAGAACACACTCAGGGTAAATTTGCCGGTTTGGGTATTGAGATTACCTCAGAAGATGGTGTTGTAAAAATTATGAACCCTATTGAAGACACTCCAGCAGCAAGAGCAGGACTTCAACCAGGTGACTTAATCACTCGTCTTGACGACAAACCAGTGCGCGGCATGACATTAGATCAATCCGTACGTCGCATGCGTGGTGAACCTGGCACAAAAATTACATTAACCATCTTCAGAAAAAGTGAAGAAAGAACTTTTCCTGTAACCATCACGCGGGCTGAGATTAAAGTTCAATCGGTTAAAGCAAAAATGATTGAACCAGGCATCGCTTATGTTCGTATTACAAGCTTTCAAGAAAGAACCGTGCCCGATCTAGGCAAAAAATTAACGGAATTATTTGAAAAAGAACCTCAAATTAAAGGGCTTGTTTTAGATCTTAGAAATAATGGCGGCGGCCTTCTTCAAGGTGCCGTTGGTGTATCTGCGGCTTTTTTAGCAAACGATACCTTAGTCGTTTCTACAAAGGGGCAATCGGAAGATGCGAAACAGGTATTTAAAGCAACTCCGGCCAATTACAAATTAGGCGAGCCCACTGATCCACTAGCTCAACTACCAAGCGCACTTAAGAAAGTGCCTATGGTTGTATTAGTTAACGCGTTCTCCGCCTCCGCCTCTGAAATCGTTGCTGGCGCACTACAAGATCATAAACGCGCCACGATTATCGGAAAAACAACTTTCGGCAAAGGCTCTGTGCAAACAGTTAGACCTTTAAGCGCAGACTCAGCATTGAAGCTAACAACCGCTTACTACTACACACCGACAGGAAAATCGATTCAGGCTTTTGGTATTAAGCCAGATATTCCTGTAGATCAGAATTCCGAAGGTGATCCTGATGATGTTTTAATTACGCGCGAAATCGATAGCGAAAAGCATCTGCGCAACAAACAATCATCTGAAGAAAAACTTATTAATGATCGTGAAAAAAGACGTATTGAAGAGTTGCAACGTATTGAAGACTTAAACGCGAAAAAAACGCCCGAAGAAAAAGAAAAAGATCGCAAAAAACGCCCCCCTGAATTTGGTACCGCAGAGGATTTCATGCTACAACAAGCTTCAGCGTATCTAAAAGGACAAACGGTTAAACGCTCTAAGTCTCGCTTAGAGTAAAACAGTAGCATGAACGATAACGACCTTCTTAGATATTCGCGCCATATCCTTCTTGATGATATTGGCATTGAAGGTCAAGAAAAGTTTTTATCCGCTCATGCTGTGATTGTGGGGGCCGGGGGGCTCGGCTCCGCAGCCGCCCCTTATTTGGCTGCTGCAGGCATTGGGAAAATTACCCTTATCGATCATGACACGGTAGAGGTAACCAATCTCCAACGTCAAATTATGCATACCAATGATGCCATTGGGCTTTCTAAGGTGGTCTCTGGAAAGAAAATGCTAGCCCAATTAAATCCCTATACTCAAATTCTTGAGGTTCCACAAAAGGCAACAGCTGAATTACTCGATGAAATATTGCCAACAGCATCAATTGTTCTTGATTGCACGGACAACTTTAAGACGAGACACCTCATCAATGCTGCTTGCCTTAAACATCAAGTGCCTTTAGTTAGCGGAGCGGCCATTGGGTTTGATGGGCAAGTAACAGTTATTGACCCAAGAGTAGCCAAAGCACCTTGCTACGCATGTATCTTCCCAGAAGACCAAGTATTTGATGAAGTGAAATGTTCAACAATGGGAGTTTTCTCTCCTCTTGTAGGAATTATTGGCAACATTCAAGCTGCACAAGCATTACAGATAATTGGCCAAATAGGCGAACCATTAATTGGGAAATTATTACTATGGGATGCGCGAACTAGCCAAATGAATATTATTCAATTAGACAAGCAATCCACTTGTAAGACCTGCTCTACAAAGAATTAATTTTTTCTATCGCTACCGCAATCTCTTCAGGCTCAATAGCGGCTAACAATGCATCAACCGCAGGCACAAGATTCTCCGAGTGCGCTCTCAAAATTTCTTTTTTAACTGATAGCAGTTGATTAAAGTGCAAAGAAAAATCTCTCAACCCCATACCAAGAAGCACTCTTGTCATAGAAGGCTCTCCAGCCATCTCACCACAAACTGAAACAGGCATATTTGCGGCATTGGCTTCCCGAATTACCCCGGCAATCAATCGAAGAACCGCTGGATGCAACGGGTCGTATAAATGTGCAACAGCATTGTCTGCTCTATCAATGGCTAGGGTATATTGAATTAAGTCATTAGTTCCGATAGACAAGAAATCTAATCGACGAATAAATATTGGCAATACCAATGCGGCAGCCGGAATTTCAATCATTGCGCCAATTTTGATATTAGGATCAAAAGCCACGCAACGCTCTTCCAACTGGTTTTTTGCCAACTCTATTAAATCAAGCGTTTGATTAATTTCTTGAACATGCGCCAACATTGGAATCAAAATTTTCATTTGGCCAAAAGCAGATGCTCTCAAGATAGCGCGTAACTGAATCAAGAACATATCTGGCTCTGATAACGACCAACGAATAGCTCTCAACCCCAACGGGGACATCACATGAACACTACCATCATCTTGTGCATCCAAAGGCTTATCTGCCCCAATGTCGATAGTTCGAATGGTGACCGGTAAGCCCTTCATTGCTTCAGTCGTCCGTCGATAGGCTAAATATTGCTCTTCCTCATCAGGCATTTCACCTTTACGGTTCATGAATAAAAATTCAGAACGGAATAAGCCAATACCAACAGCGCCAGAGTCAAGAGCTAGCGCAGCATCTTCTGGCATTTCAACGTTAGCCATTAAATCAATCGCCACGCCATCTAATGTAAATGTTGGCGTGTACTTTAAGCGCTGAAGCTTTTTCTTCTCAAGCTTTCTTTGAGTTTGTAAATGTCGATACTCTTCTAAAACTAGGGGGCTTGGGTCCACGATAACAATACCGCGATCCCCATCAATAATGAGCCAGTCGTCTTGTCTGATTAAATCGCTTGCTTGGCGAACACCCACAGCAGCGGGAATATCCAGACTTCTTGCAACAATAGCCGTGTGAGATGTTCGACCGCCAAGATCTGTAACAAATCCTCCAAAAGCCATGTCCTTAAAGAGCATCATGTCTGGTGGGGCGATATCATGCGCCACCACGATTAACTCACCCAACTCACGTGTCTCCCCTACACTTTTGTAGAAAGAAGAAATAGTTTGATGATCTTCTCCATGATGAAGAACTTTCATGACACGCTCAACCACCTGCCTTATATCTGTCGCACGCTCACGCAAATACTCATCTTCGATTTCGGCAAACTGACTTAGCAAAAATTCAAGCTGAGTAGCTAAAGCCCATTCGGCGTTATATCTTTTTAATTTGATTAACTCGAGAGGTTTCTCGGTTAGAGTAGGATCAGCCAAAATCATGGCATGAACATCCAAGAAAGCTGCCATCTCTTCTGGCGCGGCTTCTGGTAGCCCATCTCTTAATGTTTTTAATTCTTGACGTACGGTCTTAAAAGCATCTAATAATCTTTTTTCTTCTGCCGCTTCTTGGCCAGCGTCCACCAAATAGTGGATCACATCCATCGCAGATGGAGCGATACGCAAAGCTTTACCAATAGCTATGCCATTGGTAACTGGTATGCCGTGAAGCGTAAATGCCAAGATTACTCGCCTTCACCAAAACGGTCGTTAATTAAAGCCTCTAATGCATCAAAGGCTTCTTGTGCTTTATCACCCTCGGTTTCAAGTGTCACAACACTGCCCACACCAGCGGCCAACATCATGACTCCCATAATGCTTTTAGCATTAACCTTGCGACCACTCTTGGACAGGAATACTTCGCAAGGGAATTGACCGGCAAGCTGGGTCAACTTAGCAGATGCGCGAGCATGAAGGCCAAGTTTATTAATAATTTTTATTTCTGCACTTGGCATATTTATTCCTTACTCACCACTTTTTCAACTGAACTTATATTTTCCGCCTGAACACCCAAATGACCAATCGGAATAATCCCTTGCTGGCCACCATGCATCGCTTTATTTGTAACAGAATCCAAATCTTCTGATCTATAAGCAATTGCCCTCATAAGCATCGGTAGATTAACGCCCGCAATAACACGCACTTGACCATTGAACTCCGACTGATGAGCTAAACGGCTAGCCACATTAGCAGGGGTTGCACCCATAATGTCAGTTAGAACCAAAATTCCATTTTCAGCATTTAATTGACGAGCAGCTAAAGTTGCCTTTTCCAAAGTTAGCTTTGTATCTTCATGAGCCATAACATCCAATGCCAAAATTCCCTCTGGTACCTCTCCATACACATGAGCAGCAAATTCCTTTAAAGCTGTAGCCAAAGGAGCATGGGCGATGATGAGTATCCCAATCATTTCAAATATTGTTCCAGACTGTTTAACCATTGTTTAGCAACGTCGTAACCGGTTTGCTGAGTGATCTCTACAAAGCAAGTTGGGCTTGTCACATTAATTTCCGTTAAATACCCACCAATAAAATCTAAACCAATCAAATGCAACCCTCTAGATGCTAACAGCGGTCCAACATGCTCCGCCACCTTCGCCTCTTTTTCGGAAATAGCACACGCGACACCCTTACCACCAGCGGCCAAATTACCTCTAACTTCACCACCTTGAGGAATTCTAGCTAATACATGTGGCACAGCTTCTCCACCGATAACCAATACACGCTTATCACCCTCGGCAATTTCTGGTAGAAATTTTTGCGCCATCAATGCTCGCTTACCAGAATCTCCTAAAGTTTCAACAATACTAGCCAAATTTAGTGCATCGGATTTAACTCGAAATACCCCCATCCCACCCATGCCATCCAACGGCTTAATAATAATGTCCTGATGTTCGCGGTGAAAAATTTGAATATCTTTTAAGTCATAACTAATTAATGTTGGTGGCGCATACTGCAAAAACTCCAACAAAGATAATTTCTCCGAATGATTTCTCAAAGCCGCGGGGTCATTAAATATTTTTGCCCCTTCTAATTTGGCTTGCGACAGAAACCATGTGGCCGTCACATAAGCCATATCAAAAGGCGGGTCTTTTCTCATAATGACCGCATCAAATGTAGCGACCTTCATCTCTTGAATCTGCCTAGAAACATACCAAGGAGATGCAGCCATATCTATTTCTATTTTTTGAGAGTTGGCATAAATAGCGCCAGCAACACTCTTAATGTCCTCAATATGGCAATGCCAAATCGCATACCCCTTAGCCTGCGCTTCGCGCATCATGGCTAAAGTACTGTCTTTCTTTACAGAAAAACTTGATAAAGGATCAGCGACAAACAATAAATTCATATTATTTATTCAGCCTCAGGATCAGTACGCTCAAGCTCCAATGATGCTGCCAACAAAGCGAGTCTAGCCACCACGCCATACAGATAAAAACGATTAGGAACAGCAACGCCGGGTTTGGCCGCCACATCTGGAATGGCATTATGGGCAAATGCTAATGGTACAAAATGCGCCCCTGGAGCATTTAAATTTTCATCAATGCCACGATCAGTGTGTACACGATAAAAACCGCCGACCACATAACGATCCATCATATAAACCACTGGTTCAGCTACAGCCTCATTAATTTTCTCGAATGTATAAACCCCTTCTTGAATCAATACATCACTAACCTCCACACCTTCTTTAATGACGCTCATCTTATTGCGTTCTTTACGGTTCAGGCCTTTTACTTCACTGGCATCTTTAACCGTCATAATTCCCATACCGTAAGTACCTGCATCAGCCTTAACAATTGCATATGGCTTTTCTTTGATACCGTACTCACGATATTTACGAGCAACTTTTTTCAAAATAGCGTCAACACTCTCTTGCAGAGCTTCTTCTCCAATACGTTCATGGAAATTAATGCCGGAACATTTAGAGAAATATGGATTAATCATCCAAGGATCAATGTCTATAACTTTGGCGAATTTTTTAGCCACATCATCATAAGCAGCAAAATGATTAGACTTACGGCGAACCGCCCAACCAGCATGCAACGGCGGAAGCAAATACTGCTCATGTATATTTTCCAGAATAGAAGGAATACCGCTGGATAAATCGTTATTTAACAAAATTGTGCAGGGGTCAAAGTCTTTTAATCCTAAACGGCGGCCCTTCATACCAATCCTGGCTAAAGGTTCCAAAATCAAACGCTGCCCGTCTGGCAAATCAATCGGCGTTGGTTTCTTAATCTCGTCGGATAAGGAACCTAAACGTACATTTAACCCGGTCTGCCTTAGTACAGAAGCCAATCTTGCAACATTCTGTAAATAAAACATATTGCGCGTATGGCGCTCAGGAATTAATAATAAATTTTTTGCATCAGGGCAAATTTTCTCAATTGAAGCCATTGCTGCTTGAACTGCAAGCGGCAACATTTCAGGAGACAAATTATTAAATCCTCCTGGAAATAAATTTGTATCAACCGGCGCAAGCTTAAAGCCTGAATTGCGTAAATCTACCGAACAATAGAAAGGCGGCGTGTGCTCTTGCCACTCCATCCTGAACCATCTTTCAATAGTAGGAGTAGCTTCTAAAACCTTGCTTTCCAATTCAAGCAAAGGGCCATTTAGGGCAGTAATGAGATGTGGGACCATAGTCTTATTGTAAGACGGATAAAAAAAGGGTGGGTTCTTTTAGAATCCACCCTTCAAAGCACCCCCAAAAAAGACTACTGCAATATACAGGGGGCCTATTTCACACTACATTCACAGATATTTACAAAAACTCACTAATTAAGACTCATAAGCAGTTTCACCATGAGACGTAATATCTAAACCTTCGCGCTCTTCATCCTCAGGAACACGCATACCAACAGCGAGATCCACTAATTTGAACGACACGAAAGAAACTACGCCTGACCAAACAATGGTTGTTAGTACGGCTTTTGCTTGAATCCACACTTGACCAACGATGGAGTAGTCTGCCGATACCGCATTTGCCACATAATCGTAGATACCAGTACCGCCTAAAGATGGGGCTGCAAAAACACCTGTCAATAAAGCACCCAAGATACCGCCAACACCATGAACACCAAACACGTCCAAGCTGTCATCTGCACCCAAGATTTTCTTAAGGCCTGTTACACCCCACAAGCAACATGCGCCACCCAAAAGACCAATAGCGATTGCACCCATTGGCCCCACAAAACCAGCGGCTGGGGTAATAGCTACTAAACCTGCAACAGCACCAGATGCGCCACCTAACATAGATGGTTTGCCCTTACTAATCCATTCAGCAAATGTCCATGACAAGAGAGCTGCAGCAGTCGCCAAGAAGGTATTAACGAATGCCAATGCCGCACCACCGTTTGCTTCCAATGCTGACCCAGCATTAAAACCAAACCAGCCAAACCACAACAATGAAGCACCAACCATTGTGAGCGTTAAGCTATGAGGCTTCATTGCTTCTTTACCAAAGCCAATCCGCTTACCCACCACAAATGCACCAACTAAACCAGCAACAGCTGCATTAATGTGAACCACTGTGCCACCAGCAAAATCTAGAGCCCCCATTTGGAATAACCAACCTGAAATAGCTGTTGCTTTTTCAGCTGCTGCAGCATCTGTAAAGGCATCAGGACCAGGCCAGAACCAAACCATATGAGCCACTGGCAAATAGCTGAATGTGAACCACAAAACAGTAAATAACAATACTGCAGAAAACTTCACACGCTCAGCAAATGCGCCAATAATTAGACAGCAAGTGATAGTTGCAAAAGCACCTTGGAAAGCAAAATAACCAAACTCAGGAATCACTACACCTTTACTGAAAGTTGCGGCAACTGAATCAACCGTAATACCAGACAGGAATAAGCGATCAAATCCACCAAAGAATGCCCCACCCTCTGTAAATGCAATACTGTAACCATATACGGCCCACAAAATTGCAACTAAAGAGAAGATCACCATACATTGCATCAACACAGACAACATGTTTTTGCTTCGCACCAAACCGCCATAGAACAAACCTAAACCAGGCAAAGTCATTAGGATCACTAATGCTGTTGAAATTAATAACCATGCCGTATCTCCCTTATTTGGAACAGGAGCTGGAATAGCTGGTGCTGCGGGAGCAGCGGAAGCAGTAGTAGCTGCAGGAGCTGTAACCGCTGCCTTTGCATCATCAGCATAAGCAGATGATGAAACAGCCATAGTTACTGAGCCCAGCGCAAGAACTGCTGCACCGACTGCGAGTAGACGTTTAATCCAAGAAGTCATTTTGTTACCTCGCTTTAAAGGGCAGACTGACCGGTTTCACCGGTACGAATGCGAATTACTTGTTCAATAGGTGACACAAAAATTTTGCCATCACCAATCTTGCCAGTCTTGGCAGATTTCTCAATTGCTTCAATAGCACGATCAACAATGCTGTCATCAACAGCAGCCTCGATCTTTACCTTCGGCAAGAAATCCACCACATACTCAGCACCACGGTACAACTCGGTGTGCCCCTTTTGTCGTCCAAAGCCCTTAACTTCAGTAACGGTAATACCCGAAACGCCCACTTCTGATAGCGCCTCACGTACCTCGTCAAGCTTGAAGGGCTTGATAATTGCTGTAATTAATTTCATACGTTTCTCCGTGAAATTACTAAATTAGAAGCTTCTCGTTAAAGAAAGCGCTACACCGTTATTGCCTAAACTTTTACCGTTAGTAGCGGCGCCTGGAGCGATCCAGTTCTTAGTACCGCTTCCCAAATTATTTTTATACAACTTCACACCAAATACATAACTGTTGTAGTCATAAGCAAGACCAACGTTGTAATCCGCATATGAAAAATCTTTTACAGATGCGTCATTGGTCTTATAGTCTGTATAACCAGCGTGTGCGGATGCAGTTAACTTAGGAAGAACCTCTTGACTCAAGGTCAAGTCGTAATACATAGTACCCTTGGCATTTTTATTTGCAGCCGTTGAATTAAAATAATTGTTGCCTACTGTACGTGATGTTTTAAAAGTGGCGATGCCATAAGATAAGCCAATATAGGCTTCTTGAGTATTTGCTTTAGCCACAGCACCAAGAGCAGCATTATTGCCACCACTACCTGGGTATTGGTAATCGATTGCCCCAACATCAACACCTATACCAGCCACTTCAGTTTTGTAGCCACCGTATAAGTCCATTTCCAATGTGCCATTACCTGCTGTCCATTGGCTAACATTAGAACCCCATGTACCAACATACAAGCCTAACTTATTAAAAGCCACATCAACGCCACCTTGGAAAGATGGCGCTTGGTTATTTTGTGACACGCCACGGAAACGGTAGTCAGATGTAATACCTACGTTAGTTGTTACAGCAATATCCGGTACTGGCGCAGCAGCTGGTTCTTCAGCAGAAGCAACACCTGAAGATAATGAAGCTGCAGCAGCTAAGGCGATCGCAGAAAGAGTTAAATAAGTTTTCATGTAGTGCACTCCTAATAAACAATCCAAGGGAAATTCCTTGCATGTCATATATGCAAAAGGCATGCCAGATATAAAATATCTATATTAATCAATAAATTAAAATAAAACTCTATAAAATTAAACCCTGTTATTAGGTAATGCACCATTTTTGATACATCACTATGCACCATTATTGAGCGTCTTTTTGGTGCATGAATTTTTTATAATTTTGGTAAAAAGATAAAAAACCTCTACTGGAGTAGCCATGAACCCTCAAGACATCATGCAAAAAATGCAAACCATTGCTAACGATATGCAAAGTAAAGTTGGGGATGCCATTCGCCAATCTCCAGCAAAAGATTTAGAGAAAAATGTGCGCGGCTTAATGACGCAAGGGTTTCAGAAACTAGATCTTGTTACTCGCGAAGAATTTGATTTACAAACTCAAGTTTTGGCACGCACGCGCGCCAAGCTTGAAGAACTTGAAGCAAAAATTACCGCCTTAGAAAATAGAAAATAATTAATTTTTCCCCAAAAAAAGCAGAGTTCAACTCTGCTTTTTTATTTTTTGCTTCTTGCGTTATCAAACACCTGCTAAATGATGCTTTAAAGGTTTGGGGTAAAACAAAAACCACAAGTATGAACATATCTGTAAAACAAAGAAGATGAAAAATATTTGCTTAAAAGCGTCTATTTTTTCCATGCCCATCGCCATAGAAAGATCAATACCCCAACCAATGCCCCATTGGAAAATAAATGCCCCCACAAAAATTAATAAGTTATAGCTAGTGCTTGCAATACCAGCATTACGTGAGGGGAAGACAGTAATAACTGTGCTTTGCCCCAAAATATGTCCTGTTGCAGAAATAGCAAAAACAATCCACAACATCCAGCTATAACTTGTGTTGCTAGTTATTGCAAAAAACTGCGACACTAAACCAAGAGCCAACATCCACTTCACATAATTGAGTGTTTTAAATCCTTTGCTGTTGGCCTTTGGCATAAACCATGCATTAAATGCATAACCTAACAATAAGGCGGCATTAAATATAAATAATATTTCAGCGCTAACTGTCGATGTAAATCCCAAGACCTGAGTCATCCATGGGCCAATCCATAAAGTTTGTAATGCCAAGAATCCACCATGGTTAACAATGCCTAAAGGTAACATTCTTAGGAAGAATGGATGACCAATAATGTCTTTAATGCCGAAAGATTTTTCTTGGCTAGTTGATGCCTCATTATTTTTCTTGGGGTGATCATCAAACTTTGGCAACCCGAAGCGGATACCCAAAAATCCAATAGCAACCAATCCTGCCATCACCCAAAATACACCGCGCCACCCCATAAAAGGCAAAGCCAATTGAACAGGTATGGTTGTAATCAATGCCCCAATAGTCCCAAACACCAACATACCGGAAGCTAATTGTCCTTGCTGCTCAATAGCAAACCACCGGCGATATGCAGTAAACGCTGCCATTAAACAAGCTGAAACACCAACGCCTATGAGAAAACGACCAAGCGTAATTCCCCAAAGATTATCAGCATAGGCAAATAGGGCAGATCCTATTAAAGCAACCAACAACAAAACACTCTCTACTCTTCGTGTCCCAAATTTATCCATAGCAAAACCCAAAGGAATTTGCATCGTAGAAAATCCCACAAAATAGGCTGCGGATAAAAGCCCCAACTGAGCGTTTGTGATCTTTAAATCAGCTATCAACTCAGGTGCAATAACAGCATTAACGGATCGAAATGCATAGGATAAAAAATAGGCAAATGCAAAACAGGCAAATACGCGAAAAGCCCAAAAACCCTTTAAAGGCAAATCAGACTGAGTAATATTTGATTTCATAATCACTTTTAATAAGGTTTAAATCCGCTAAAGAACATTGCTTGCTCTTCAGCGTTCTCTGCCTGGTTCTCTGAATCTAATAACTGCTGCAAAACGCTGAGTTGATATACCCAGGTCTGCCCATCCGGAAACTTTCTTTGCACTAGCCAAACCTTTAATAACCTTTTTTGACCATCCGGAGCGACACCGACCATATTCCAACTTTGGGCGGGCAATTCATAACTGGGCTGACCGGCCGTCTTAACGGTCACAACCTCGGATGTAGCCTCCATATCCGCTTTTAGGTTTGCCAACATGCCATGCTGTAAATATTGAAGCAAATTACCAACATCCACTTTTTGATTAGGTGTTATGTGAATACTCCCAATCGCATATAAAGCATTACCCGCTTTGGCCGCCTCCATAGTCATGGGTAGGCGCTCACCCTCAAATTGAATAATCTTCTCAGCACGACTAGGCTTACCCGGATATAAAGCTTCATACATTAAATCGTCAACCCTGACTGTTCGCCAGTCGAATTTAGGCGTGCAAGCCATGATCGATAGACTTGTGACAAAAATAAAGGCTTTAAATATAGGTCGAATCAACATAATTTTTGTTATTTGCATAAAATAGGATTATGCCGACTCAAACAATATCTAAATTTTTTTGCCAATTCAAGCATATTTCGCTTGGCTTAGCTGTTTGCACACTATTGTTAGGCTGCCAATCAGATACACAACAAATGGTGCCCTCATTTAAGGTTTCTGAAATTTCAGGACAGGTATTAAGCCAAGAAGATTTAAAGGGTAAGGTCAGCATTATTAATTTTTGGGCGACCAGTTGTGTCACTTGCGTCAAAGAAATGCCCACAATGATCGAAACGTATAAAAAATATAAAACCGATCAACTTGAATTTATCGCGGTTGCAATGTCATACGACCCGCCAATGTATGTTGTTAATTACGCCAAAACAAGGGGGCTTCCGTTCCATGTAGCCATGGATTCAGATGGCAGCGTTGCTAAAGCTTTTGGAAAAATACAATTAACACCCACCACTTTAGTCATTAATAAAAGTGGGAAAATTATTAAACGCTATGTTGGGGAACCTGATTGGAATGAATTCCATCAGCTATTAGAAAAATCATTGGCGGAGAAGGTTTAACCTCCTCCACGTTATTACACAACGCCTGCTTTGTGAGCTTGTTGGTCCGCGTGATAACTTGAACGAACCATGGCTCCCACGGCCGCATGCGTGAATCCCATCGCGTAAGCCTCTTTCTCAAACATCGCAAATGTATCCGGATGAACATAACGTCTAACAGGCAAATGATGTCCTGATGGCGCTAGATATTGACCAATCGTCAACATATCAATGTTATGAGCGCGCATATCTTTCATGACTTCAAGAATCTCTTCATCAGTCTCACCCAACCCAACCATTAAGCCGCTCTTTGTGGAAACCTTTGGATATAACGCTTTAAAGTCTTTCAATAACTTCAATGAATGCATGTAATCCGAACCAGGCCTAGCTTCTTTATATAAACGAGGCACTGTTTCTAAATTATGGTTCATGATATCGGGAAGGCCTGTTGCAAAGATGTCGAGAGCCTTCTCTAAACGGCCTCTAAAGTCTGGCACCAATACTTCAATACTTGTACTCGGTGATAAATCTCTTGTCTTAGTAATACATTCCACAAAATGCTGCGCGCCACCATCACGTAAATCATCACGATCAACGCTTGTAATCACCACATAAGACAATTTAAGAGCCGCAATTGTTTTTGCTAAATTAAGTGGCTCTTCAAGGTCTAGCGGATCAGGACGGCCATGTCCCACATCACAGAATGGGCAACGTCTGGTGCATTTATCACCCATGATCATGAAAGTAGCTGTTCCCTTGCCGAAACACTCACCAATATTTGGGCAACTAGCTTCCTCACAAACAGTCACTAACTGGTTCTCACGCAAAATCTTTTTAATCTCGTGGAACCTAGAATTGCCGGATGCAGCCTTTACTCGAATCCAGTCAGGCTTCTTAAGTACTTGTTCTATAGGAACAATTTTAATAGGAATCCTAGCCGTTTTATCGGCTGATTTTTGTTTCTGATTTGGATCGTAGGCTTTAGTCATGGCCGCACCTCTAATTGTTTCGATAAATGGCTCAATAAACTTTCAGCCACAACCCCTGTATTGTCGCTCACACCGAGCGCTGAGAGATCAATTGTCTTTAAACCCGGATAGCCGCAAGGGTTGATTGCTTCAAACGGGCTCAAATCCATATGAACATTAAGCGCCAAACCATGATAACAACATTGCTTGGTTACCTTCAGTCCTAGTGCAGCAATTTTGGCACCTATTAAGTTAGAGGCAACATGATTATCTTGACTCAAATAAATGCCTGGTGCACCCGCATGTCTCTCACCCAAAACTTTAAAGTCAGCCAATGTGTCGATGATGGCCTGCTCAATTCTGTTAACTAAGTCTCGCACAAATAACTTCCTGCGCCTCAGGTCTAACAGTAAATACACCACAATTTGTCCGGGGCCATGATAGGTAATCTGCCCGCCTCTATCGATGGGCACCAATGGAATTTTTGAGTCTTTAACCAATAAATGACTCGAGTCACCAGCTTGCCCCAAGGTATAAACAGGGGGGTGCTCTAGAACCCATATTTCATCTGGTGTTGTTGCATCACGCTCAGCTGTGAATTTTTTCATTGCCTCATAAATAGGCAAATAGTCTTGCAAACCTAAATGACGAACTCGCACATCCATCATTTATAAAACAACACTCACCATAGGATGAGTTGATAAAGTGCGATACAACTCATCCAATTGTTCACGGCTATGCACTCGGACAGTTACAGTTAATCCCAAATAATTGCCATTCTTAGAAGGTCTACGCTCGATAGTGCCCACATTAAACCCAGGATCAAACTGCAAAACAATATTAGCAATCGCAGACTCATACCCATCGACTGATTTTCCCATCACCTTAATTGGAAAATCACACGGGTATTTAATCAATGACTCTTCTTGATCAGCCATGAACAGTCCCAGATATTGGATCCACTTGCCCATGCCACGCGCGCAAAATTAAATCTCTAATGCAATGTAATTTGCGATGAAAGAAATGATCTGCGCCAGGAATCACCTGAACAACAAGCTCTTGAGGTCTGGCCCAATCTAAAACGCTACTCAAAGGAATAACGTCATCCACTTCACCATGAATCACAATCGTATCTTTAGGTACAGAAGCTACCTCCCACTTGGAAGTAGCTGACCCCACCATAATTAATCGTTCTGGAGCCATCCCCAATTCTTGCAATCTAGTGACGACATGGCTACTTACATAACTACCAAAAGAAAAGCCTGCCATAGCAAGCGGCAAATCACCAACCAATAGCGGCCAAGCATGTCCTTCTAATTCTGGAATTCCTTGCCAATTAAATGAGTCTTTCATCCACTTAACTACGGCCACCAAATCATCAGCCTCACCCTTACCATCATCATGAGTGCCCTCGGTTGTACCAACACCTCTAAAGTTGGTTCTTAAAGTGACATACCCTAACTGAGCAAAAGTTCTAGCCAAGGTTTGCGCTACTTTGTTATCCATGGTGCCGCCCAACAATGGATGAGGGTGCGCTACTAAAGCGATGCCCCTTGGACGATAACTACCAGGAGCATCTCGGACACCATCCGGCAAATCCAACGCACCTTCAATTAAACCCACTAAACCCGGCAAATGTAATTTGACTGTTCGACTCACTTATTCAATCCTTAATCTCTCAACCACTTGCCCATTAACAAAATGTTGGTCAATGATTTCATCTATATCTGATTTATCAACAGCGGTATACCAAACACCCTCTGGATAAACCACCATCACAGGGCCATGAGCACAACGGTCTAAACATCCCGCCTTATTCACCCTCACCTTACCAGCACCAGACAAACCCATTTCTTTGCAGCGAATTTTGGCATGTTCAAATAGGCCTTGGGCATTATGTTGTGCACAACAATCATCACCGTTCTCACGTTGATTTAAACAAAAAAACAAATGGTATTTAAAGTAAGTCATAAATGAAAATTATATAGAGGATGATGGCTTTAAGCCTTTTAACAATGACAACCCGGCCCCCACCGGCCACAACCAGGCTAGCCATGAGATGAGATGATTAAAGTGAATCAAGCGTCCATGGCGCCATTCTTGAATACTAACTGTGTAATAAGGGCTTTGCGGCAAAAAATTTACCAAGAAAATCATCGTTGCTAAAGATATCAAAGCAAGCAAATAAAGCCAACGGCGGCTTAACTTTAATGCGCCAACCAACAAAATACTAGAGCTAACCATGCCCCAAAAAGCGGACGGGGTTAACCAAATAAAACTCTTATCAATACCAAACTGCATACCCGTGAACAATGCCTTTAGAAACACGGTTACCAAAAGAATCGTAAATAAAATAGTAGCTTTAGGAGCCCTATCTCTCATAGCTAAAGCAATGCATATAGCAGAAGCAAACCAAGCAACTGTTGTGGTTGCTATTTCTATCGTCGCAAAGTTAAAAGTTTCTTTCCACAAAGTGGCTGTCTGCCAAACATCAGCCCAATCTCCCATAGCTAACCATGCAGGCTGAGGATAAATTTGAGCCAAAGGAAAAGAAAGCGCTAACAATATTCCGCTTGAGCGAGGGCCAAACCATTGAATTCGGCGATGATGGAACGCACTTCCAGACAACCACTTAGGGTCCATAGGCACAGCCAGTAATGCCCCTAAAGTCGTACCCCCAATATTTGTCCACCAATCAACATTGCTAGGAACTCTTGTATTCAACCAAGTTTGCAATGACTCCATTAGGCCAGATAACAACCCACCTAAAAATACGGCAAATAAAACTGCTCTATAAGACTTTAACTTTGGGTAAACGGCGAAAACCACTAAAAAACCAAATGGCAAATAACCCAAAATATTAGTAAAAACATCAAAAGAGGTGATGTATCTTGGGATGGGGGCAAGGATCCAATCTAGAACATCCGCCCCAACTCCTATGTTGAAATTAAATGGGAATGTGCTGGCATAGGTAATCAATAAGATATAGCCTAGGCAAGCCACCCGAGCGGTAGGCATAGGTAAATCAGGCCAATTTAGTCGTTGGGGGCGTTGAAAATTGTGAGACATATTCACATAGTACCTACAATATGGAAATGGCTATTAATTGGATTCTTGAAAGAGTAGAAGAAAGCCCATCCACCAATGAAGATTTAATGACAAGGTGGCGGCAGGGCTTGCTATGGGAACCCATTGCTAGACTTGCTTTAAAGCAAACCTCTGGCAAAGGCAGAATGGGTCGCCAATGGGTAAGCACCCCCAACGAAACCCTGACATTTTCAGTTGCCTACCCTTTTAAAAAGCCCATCAGCGAGCTCTCCGGGCTAAGCCTAGCCTGTGGATTAGCCATTATTCGCGGCATTAGCCAAGCTACCAATTTAAGCCCCTCTGAGCTCCAAAATCATCAGCTAGCTCTTAAATGGCCGAATGATATTCTCCTCAAAAAGAAAAAATTAGCCGGCATGTTGATTGAAGGTGGGCAACTAAGACCAGAGGATCCAACCTGGCTCATCATTGGTATCGGCATCAACCTTGCCAACAGCCAACACATTGACCATCAAATTGGTCGACCAATTGGAGCGCTAACAGATATTTTTTCCAAAGATCACTTGGATGCTGATTTACTTTGGTTAAGCTTAATTAAAGAATTAGGCACTATTGTTGAAAAATTTGAAAATGGCTCTTTTGCTGATTTTCATGATGAGTGGAATCAATGGGATGCTTATAAAAATGAAACTTGCCAAATTCATCAAAATGGCAATCTTCAATTTGAAGGCATCAATCAAGGGGTTGATGGTGAAGGTTGCTTGATGCTAAAAACATCTACCGGTATAAAGAAAATTATTAGCGGGGATGTTTCATTGCGGAGCACTTCATGAGTCTCTTATTAATTGATGCAGGCAACACAAGAGTTAAATGGGCTATAGCTCACGCGGACTCTTTTAACTTAAATGACAAATGGATTAAGTCCGGTCAAATGAATTATGCTGATCTCAATGAGTCTGCATTAAGTCACATTGCTAAAGATCCTAGTTCTATCAAAAAAATTATTTACTCCAGCGTTATTAGTAAAGAAAAAATAGAGCATTTAAAATTTTTAGCAAAGACAGCCTTCCCAACGGCTAATTGGCATGAACTACAAGGCAGTAGCGCGCTTTCTTGGCTCAACACAAAATATACAACCCCAGAAAAATTAGGTTCAGACCGCAGAGCGATGTTGATTGCCGCAGCAAATCTTTTCCCTAATAGGAACATCTTGATTGTTTGTACAGGGACCGCAACAACAATTGACTTACTGTCCTCTAGCAAAGAACATCTGGGCGGCTTGATTCTTCCTGGCATCACGCTCATGAGCCAGTCATTACATACTGGCACAGCCAAACTGCCGAATGTATTCTCTGATGAAACACCGCTTCACCCCTTAAGCTTAGGGTACGATACACAAAGCGCTATCTATAACGGAATCTTGGCCAGCCAACTCGGTGCGATTGAAATGGGCAAATTAATAGCCCATCAAAAAAATATTCCCTTAGATATGGTGTTAATAGATGGCGGCAATGCAGAGCTACTTATTAATGCCTATCAAGGAGCAGAGCAAATATTATTTAGTTCTAACTTAGTTTTAAAAGGATTACTTGCTTGGCATCACCAAGACTACATTTAAATGAATAAAAAACTAAAGATTTTTCTTGCGGCACTTATTTTATTAAGCACGATATTAAGCTTTGTCATTTTGCTGGCGCCCAAAGCAACTCAACGAATGATCAATACCTGGTTTGAAAGTGACGGAGAAGTGAATTCATCCACGTCAACTAGCACACTACAAGAAATTAAAATTTTAGGCCCAGCAACCTCAGGATCTAATCTTGGTCAAGAGAGCCGTCGTTGAACGATCATGAATGAATGGGATTGCATAGGCTTTTCCACCCCAGCTTTTAACCAAAGCAGTTTCAGCTAGTGTATCGATCTCATAATCGCCGCCTTTTATATAAATGTCAGGCTTTATTTTCTCAATGAGCTGAACAGGAGTCTTTTCAGAAAACATAACCACCAAATCAACACAAGCCAAAGATGCCAACAAAGCCATTCTGTCGTCTTCTCGGTTTAGTGGACGATCGTCACCTTTTCCCAACATGCGCACAGAAGTGTCTGCATTAACCCCCACCACAAGACTTGCGCCAAAGCTCTTTGCTTGGTCCAAGTAGCTCACATGTCCTCTATGGAGAATATCAAAGACCCCATTAGTAAACACAATAGGCTTTGGTAATTGACTTAATTTGACCTCTAAGTCCGCAGCAGAACAAATCTTTTTCTCAAAGCTTGGGGCAGGTAAATGGTTGATGTTAGGAGATGTCATACCCTAGATATTACCGCGGGTTGGAAAATTAACTCAATTAATGTGCGCTCGCTCAAAGAATTTGCATTTATGGCGCTTATTACCTAACATCAGGCATGCTTTCATTTTTTCTTCCAAGTCCACAAGTTAAGCTCGGAAATATTTTTTATAAATATATTTTCCTGACTTTGGCTGTTGTTAGCCAACTATCTAATCCTAAAGAGGCACAAGCTATGAATTGCCCAGAATCCTTGTCATTTCAATTTTTACGGCTCCAAGATGAAACCCCTCAAGATCTTTGCCAATACAAAGGAAAAGTTATTCTTGTTGTTAATACGGCAAGTTATTGCGGCTTCACTAGCCAATATGAAGGCTTAGAAAAAATTTACGCTCAATATAAAGATCAAGGATTTGTTGTCTTAGGCTTTCCATCCAACGACTTTGGGAAGCAAGAACCAGGGTCAAATAAAGAAATTGCTGATTTTTGCTACAACACCTATGGCGTTAAATTTCCCATGTTTGCAAAAAGTTCTGTCAGCGGAAAAGAGGCCAACCCCTTATTTAAACTATTAATAGAAAAATCAGGTACCCAGCCACGTTGGAATTTTTATAAATATTTAATTGATCGCGAAGGCAATGTAGTTGATTCATTTAGTAGCATCACATCACCAACCAGCAAAAAAGTAACTTCAAAAATTGAAGCTTTAATAAAAAAATAGCCACAATTAATTGTGGCTATTTGGGGATGTCTTTTCTTTTGTTTTTATTAACGTTTTTCTTTTCTAGCTTTATTAACTAAGTAGTCCATAACATCAATTGCTCTAGTTTTTGAGCCCCCAGCAATGGATGGGGATGTTATATATTTACCTTGAATAGCTACAGTTGGTACGCCATCAATTCTGTAATTTTGAGCAATCTGACTAGTACCTCTTGCTTTGGAAATCACAGTAAACGATTTAAATGCTGATAAGAATTTCTGGCGATCTACTCCTTGTGTAGCAAGCCAATCAGCAATTTCAACATCAGATAACATTTTCTTTTTTCCAACATGAATGGCATCCATCACTTTTGGATGTAAATCTGATCGACCCAATGCCTCTAAGGCATAAAAAAGCTGGCTATGTGGCAACAAGTCATCTCTAAATGCAACCGGGATCTTGCGCACCACAACATCTGCTCCTTGGCGTTTAGCCCAAGCACTGAACTCTGGCTCAAAATCGTGACAATGTGGGCAGCCATACCAAAAAAACTCAATAACTTCTATCTTGCCCTTTGCTTCTACTGGTTGAGCAACTGGCAACGTTCTGAAATCAAAACCATCTTCAATCGGTCTATTTTGAGCAATCGAAAATGTTGTAAATAATAAGAAGGCAGCACCAAAAACTACTTTTAAAAATTTAGTAAAAATTGGCATTTTTATATTCTTTCTAATAATTAATTTGTTTTATTAATCCGAATAACGGTTGAGGTAATACCTGCTGATTGCAAGCGCCCTCTAGTTTGAGTCACTTCATCTTGAGCCTTAAATGGCCCCACACGAACACGCCACATGACGCTACCATCAACTTCCCGCTCTGAGACAAGCGCTTCAAGACCCTGCATCGCCAAAGTTGCTTTTTGTCTTTGAGCTTCATCTTGATTTCTAAATGCGCCTGTTTGCAACCAATATTCAGGACCTTGTGATGCGCTCGCAATAGAGCCAATAGGGTCTTTTTTAGCAGACTCGCTTGGCAGAGGAACCTTACTTTGCAATGGCTTATTCAGATTTGGTCGATCTTCCACCTGAACCTCTCCTTCATCAACTGCCTCGGCAGGCGCTGATTTAGAAGTAGCATCCGGTGCTCGTTGATTTAATTTTGGCTCAGGCGCACCTTTTGTTAACTTGTAAGCCACACCAACAGCAATGGCAATCCCTAACAAAAGCCCCAAAACAAAACCCATCAACGTTCCACCAGAAGAACGGTGGTTTAGGTTATTTTTATCTGTTATTTGTCTCATAGTTAGCTATATTACCCTTACATTTTTTCTGGTGCAGAAACCCCTAAAACATCCAAACCATTAGCAATCACTTGCTTGGTAGCTGATAACAAAGCCAGTCTAGCCAACTTTAATGGCTCATCATCGACCAAGACTCGATCAGCATTGTAAAAAGTATGGAAGTCGCCAGCTAAATCCCTTAAGTAAAAAGCAATGGCGTGAGGCGCCATATCTTTTGCCGCATCTGTTAATACATCGCCATATTCAGCCAATCTTCTTAACAAAGTATCAGAAGCCTTACTTGTCAAACTAGCAAAAGAAACATTTTTCAATGAAGCTTCATCGCCAGCCCACTGGCGCAAAATTGAACAAATACGAGCGTGCGCATACTGTACATAAAAAACAGGGTTTTCATCGTTTTGCTTCAAAGCAAGATCAACATCGAAAACAAACTCTGTATCAGCTTTACGAGAGATTAAGAAAAATCGAACCGCATCTCGGCCTCTTCGAATAGCTATATCTTTATCTTCTCCGGCCATATCCGGAGTAACACCGCCAGACCACTCAATCAAATCTCTAACAGTCACATAAGAGCCTGCGCGCTTAGAGATCTTAACCTCCTCACCACCACGCATGACGGTTACCATCTTATGCAAAACATAACTTGGATAATCTTTTGGAATACTCCAAGAACGCTGTGCAGCCACGCCTTGAATGCCTGATCTTACGCGTGCAATAGTGCCGTGGTGATCACTACCTTGAATATTAATGACATGAGTAAACCCACGCGACCACTTGCTCGCATGGTAGGCAACATCGGGTACAAAATAAGTGTAATTGCCATCAGACTTTCGCATAACGCGATCTTTATCATCGCCATCCTCAGTCGTTCTAAGCCATAAAGCACCATCTAGCTCATAACTTTTACCAATCTTTTTCAAATCAGCAACTACGGCCTCAACACTACCGTCCGTGTAAAGAGATGACTCTAAATAGTAACAATCAAACTTCACGCCAAAAGCTTGTAAATCGATATCTTGCTCTTTACGCAAATAAGCAACCGAAAACTTTCTAATTGATTCAATATTTTCAACATCACCATCAGCCAAAACAGGTAACCCATCAGCAGCGGCTACCGTTGACTTTGCTAAATAATCACGCGCGATATCTGCAATATATTCTCCGTTATAAGCAGACTCTGGCCAACCTGCATCACCAGGCTTAAATCCTTTAGCTCTAGCCTGAACAGAAATAGCCAAGTTTTGTATTTGCACCCCAGCATCGTTGTAATAAAACTCACGATGCACAGACCATCCTTGAGTAGCCATTAAATGAGATAAGGCGTCTCCTAAAGCAGCTTGACGACCATGCCCAACATGCAAAGGTCCAGTTGGATTAGCAGATACAAACTCAATTAAAACCTTTTGGTCATTAGAAGGTTGCATGCCAAATGTTGCTTGCTGTTCAAAAATAGCTTTTAAGACTTCTAGTTTTGCGCTCTGAGTCAAACGTACATTAATAAACCCAGGGCCAGCAATTTCAACTGCCGAAATTAATGCCGCATAGCTTGCTTGCTGTTGAAGAGCAGCAGAAAATTCTTGAGCTAACTCACGCGGATTCATTTTCCAGCCCTTAGCTAGCTGCATCGCAATATTAGTTGCGAGGTCGCCATGTTCAGCAACTTTGGGACGCTCCAAATGAGGGACAGGCAAATCATCAGAAGAAACGCCATGAGTAGCCGCGACCACCTTTAAGGCATCCTGCATAAGCTGTGTAATTTGTTTTTTAATGACTGGAAGCATAGAAAATAAGTTTATCAGTTAGGTTTTGGTGTTACTCTTTAGTAATGCTTTA
>Ga0228702_1000734_pt1 | contig 23421 bp, 30 predicted proteins | sample McNCre217_Aug_MG_2_FD_178018 | JGI IMG/M metagenome (GOLD analysis project Ga0228702, IMG submission 178018) | Freshwater microbial communities from McNutts Creek, Athens, Georgia, United States - 20-17_Aug_MG | ecosystem: Environmental > Aquatic > Freshwater > Creek | place: USA: Georgia...
ACCTGGACCCTGACCCGTCCCCGAACCCGAACCCGGCCCCGAACCCGTCCCCGAACCCGGCCCCGGACCCGGACCCGAACCCGTCGTTATCGGGTGTCAAGGAGCCCAACGCGAGCCCATCGTGGCCAGCGCCTCCCCTGAAACCGGAATGATTTCGACGGCCTGAGTCAGCAGAATTTCCGGCACGGGCTCGGAAATGCGCGTGTATTCCTGCGCCACGCCCTTCGTGGCGACCTCGGAAAGCGTGTTAGCGCCACGCCAACGCCAAATGCGGCGAGCATCGGTCAACGTGGCTTCGGTTCCATTGCGGGATTTGAGCTTGCCGAAATGCACTCCTGCAGAGTAGGTGCGAACGAGCACGATGCCAGTGCTCGGGTTCTTCTTGGTCTTGGTTGCCATTGGTGGTTTGGTGTTTCGCCAAAGCACTGCGCTTTGACAGGCACGACAAAGCCCCAGCCCCGCGGCATCATCAAACCCAAAATCTGAAACCGCACCTAACTCGCTGACTGACAGCGGAATTTAGTCCGGCAGATACTTGAATGTTTTCCACGCGGACGAATGCCACTCGCGCAAGATCCGCGTGCCGGCCGTGGAGTAGGTCACGCCGTTGATGACGACGCTACCATGCACAACCGTCACCCAATAATTCGCCCCCTGAAACTGCGGCGGGTCGCTAATGGTCATCGTGTTGCCGATCGCGTGGTATTGCTGGCCAGCAACAGCCGTAAAGCTCGCGTCAACTCGCACCGCTGCGCCGTCGGTGCGGATCAGTTTTGCGCCGGTGTTCCATGTCACATTTGGCGGGTTGTCGGCTTTTTGGAGGGAGAGGTAAACGGTGGCGGTGTCGATTACATCAACCGGGGCGTCTGATTCCAAAACGCGCTCAACGATGGCATGCACAACAGCCGAGCCCGTTGCGCGTATGGCGGCTGTGCCTGCGGTGATACTTGAAGCCCATAGGTGCGTAGTCCCGCCCGTCGCCTCAATGCCGTAGGTAGCCGATCCAGAAACAAGGCCAGAAATGCCAATGTATGCCGTGCCAGCGGAGACCTTGACGGCGGAAGCGTCCGCATCGGGTGCAGCCAGCGAATACACCTCGGCGTAAACCGTGGAGGATGCGTGCGACACGAGCAGACAGTGGCCAGCAGTGTCGTTGCCGGTTCGCGTGATGGTGCCGAGTCCGCCAATCTTGCACGTAACCGCCGCGCCGCCGTCGGTAATCGTCGCCCCGGTTCCGGTGCTCGCGTAGGTCACCGTAACCCCCGCGTCAAACCACAGATTAACCCCGTTCTTGAGCGTCACCTGCCCGCTGTAAGTGCCGGGGCGAACATAGACCAAGTCGCCGGATGAAGCGGCTGTAATGGCGGCTGTAATGCTCGCAAAGGGCAAATCCATGCGGCCCTTCAAGCCGGTCGTGTCGCTGCCGTTGGTTCCGTCCACCCAAAGCGTCTTTGAACTAGTCCCGTAGGTTGGCGGGTTCGTGGTGCTGACTGCAACGCTTGTGCTCGTGTTGCGGGTGGCGTCGTGCTTGAGCGTAATCTTACCCTGGCGCACGGTGTACACCTCGCCCCCGGTTTCCTGGCTCTGAATGTCCCAATATAGGACCGTTTCGGTGAGGCTCTTGGTGTCAGCGTGGACAATCTCGACGGTCGCCGTGCTGCCACTCGTGGTAATGCCTGCGCCGGTGGACTTCTGGAACTTGGCGCTTGCGTCGGCATCGGACAGCGCAGCCTTGGCCGTGAAAATCAGGTTCGCCCCCGACGGCACGGTGTATGCAGCCCCGTCCAGAATGAGCGGGATAGACAGGTCTCGTGCGTCGCCACGCTCTAGCTCTAGGTCCAGATTGGAAGTCATGTCAGAGAGTGTGCCGAAGTGGGCGCCGGTTACAAGTCAAGCCTGCTTTTGCCACGGCTCCTTGTCGTCATCCTCGCCCCGGTCTTTCCAAAACTCGCTTGCGGACAGTTCCAGCAGGGTCTTGACGTGCGCCTCTACCTGCTCAACCGGGATAGCGTCGGGTAGCTCCGTCTTGACCTCCAAGCTTTCGCTGGTGCATTTCTCGGCATTGTCACGGTTCCAGCGGATGCGGATGTTCATGGCTCAAGACCATGTTGCTACGGCGCGCGCTCGCAACCCCGTGCTATCCCCGCCCCCGGTGCAATTCCGGACGGTTTTCAGCTCCAGCCACCAACCGCCAATCGGGCGCTCGCCCCCGCCGTGCTTTTCCTGGCTCCATCCGCCCATGTCCTGCGCTCGTGCTCCATCGTCGCGCTTGTAGGTGCCGGTGCGGACGAAGATTTGTTCTCGGAGGGTTATCGTGTTGCTCGACAGGTCCAGCGACGCGATGTTGTTTTCGTCCTGATTGCGGTAGTGGATATGACCCGAAACGTAAACGTCAGCGTAGGCACGGCGAGATTGTCGTGCGTTGTCCATCAGGCCGCGAGAGACGGGGCCACCGCCACCGTAGCCATGATGCCACGCGAGGGACTTCGCCAAATACTTTCCGCCACGCTGCGACAATCGGAGCTTGGCGAATCCGGCATAGCTGAATACCTGCCCTTGGTAGCCATTGGCCTGCTTTAGCCCTGCGTCAAACCGCTGCAAAAGGTCGGTGTCGTGGTGCTGAATGATGCTGGTTTCGTGGTTGCCGTAGCTCACGAACGCCAGAACCTCGGCGTAGGGGCTGAACCATTCGACGGCGGTATCTACAAGCCGGTCTAGGTAGTTGCCACCGCGGTGCTCAGGGCGCAATTGGCGGTCATCCTTGCGCTTGTCCCACTTGCCTTGCATGGCACAGAACGTGTCACCAATGAGCATGACGGGCGTTCCAGTCCTCTTGGCTTCATCCAGATCGCGCTTCAACGCGGCCCGGTCGCAGAACTTGTTATCCCAATGCAGATCCGAAAGCAGCAAAACCCTTGCTTCCGGCCCCTCCATTGAAATCTCCGCCACTGAGGGCGCATGTCGGGTAACTCGGAAGCTAGGTTTTGGTGTCATGGTGTCAAAAATCAGGCTTCGATGTCCTTCCGCTTCTCGTCTCGCCACGCCTTGAACGTGGTCCAGACCTTTGAAGCTAGCGCCCAAATGGCCAGGATCGCACCGCATGCGCCTCCCAAGCTAGTCAGGATGCCTTGCGCGTTACTCCACCACGTCGCCCCTGCCGCTGCACCCCCGACGATTCCCAAAGGCGTTGACATGCGCTCGGCGTGCGTGTCAATCGCGGCTCTGATTTCGGTAAGGCGGTCAAGTAGGTTCCACATGAGCGACGGTCGGCTTAACCTGTTTTGAGGGCTCACGGATGAAACGCAAGGCGGATTAGCTTTTATCCAGCGGATTTAGAATAGCCGCGCCAGCCGCCGCAACGATGGGATTTGAAGCCGCGCCAATAGTGTAGGCAACCCATACAAGCCCCGACGCTGCAATTGATGCGAGCCCCCACCACGGCGACAAGGTAAGCGCGCACACAACCGCACCAGCGCCCGCTATGCCGGCCACAAGCGGCCAGCCTCGACGCCACGCACGCCATGCAGCCCACCCAAGGCCGATGGACAAAAACACAGCGGCGACGGTGGGACGGTTAGAGTTGGCGGCGCGCACGATGCCGGAAACGTCCTGCGTCGCCCCGACGGTGGTCTCGATTTGCTCGGTCTCCCAGTAGGGCGCAAACGGCGCAGGCGGGACGCTCGCGGCCTGCTCGGGTGTTGACTCGGCTTGGAGCGGAGAGCCCGGCGCAGGCTTGCGGGACGGGTAGTAGCGGGCGCGCTTGATGCTCTGCGTTGTCGGCGTGGCAGCGTTGTCACCCTGGGCCGATCCCACCTCGGTGCCATCGGCGAGCTTCACGGACGATTTCCCGCCGCTTGCAGTGGCGATTCCGTGGCATCCGGTGAGCAGTTGCAGCGCGAGCAAGAACGCAGTGAAGATCAGGAAATGTTTCATTTGCGGAGAGTCGGTTGACGTGCAAAGCACTCGAAGAACTCAAGCCCGTTCTCGACTCGGCGCTCGATCTTGATGTCGGTGCAGCCCTTGTCCTGTGCCTCTTTGACCAGCTTGTCCCGGTCAAAGTCGGTCGCGTAGTATGCCCCGGTTTCATCCGCAACCGGACGCGGCTTCAAAGCCTCACCGGCAGCAGCGACGGCGACGATTCCGAGTAGGGCAAGCGCCGCCCCAATGGTGTAGGAAAAGCTCATACGGTAATGGTGCTAGGCTCGATGTGGTTCGGGATGATCGGCAGGGACCAGAGCAGCGCCTTAATTGGGTTCAGCGGTTCGCCGGTTCCGCACCAGGTAAGGCACCGGCAGGAAATGGCAATCCCGCCGCTGGCTTGATCGAGGAACGCGACGCGGTGCGGACTGCCAGCGTTGAAGCCCTGAATGGCATCCTCTGCCACGGCGTCCACTTCAAGCGCGTAGGACTCAATCAAGGCGAGTTGCGCAGCCGAGAACAGCGAGCCATGCGGAACTAGTGAGGCGTGCAGTTCGTCAATCTGCGCCTCTGACAGTCCCGCAATCGTAGGCCGGAAACCGGCGTCAACCGCTGCCCTGAGTTGGTCAATCGCGCTCATGGTTGTTAGACGTTGCGCCCGAGTAGCTCTTGGAATCGCTGATAGATCGCGGCGTATTGGGACCACTCGGAAGCCGTGAGTTCGCGGTTCCACCAGACAAGTCCGCCGCAAACGCCCTGCCAGACGGACGTGCTAACTGCGGGTTCAGCGAAAGCCTTCAGTGTGGTTGATCCGCTAGAAGGCGACGCCGAAACGGTTGCCACAAGTGAACCGCTTTGATAGAGCGACGAAGAGCCGCCAACCAGCGTTCCGTTCCACGACTGGGAAATGAAGCCGGTGTGCACCGTCGTCGTGGTGGTTCCCGGCTGGCTTAGGAAGCTATTCAGCGCGTTGCTGATGCGGAAGCGAACTGCCGCGCCGTCTGCGCCGTTACGCGAGCCCCAAACGTGCACGGAGCTTGCATGCGAGCCGATGCTACGGACATACATGCCGAGCGAACCGGCTGCATTGGTAGGAGAGCTTGCGTTAAGCTCCAAGTAACAGCCGGATTTGCCTACGCCAGAAAGGCCGGTTGACTCGGAGTAGTCGCCGCTCGTAAACGGGCCGTTGTTCGTCGCCGAATACGTGCCGTAGCCTTCCGCGAGGATTAGCGCCGAGGTGAGGTCGGAGCCGATTAGCGGGATGTGGATGGTGGGGGCAAGGGACGCAGGGACGGTATTCCCGTAGTAGTCCAATGCTCGCAGCGTATTGCTAGCAGCGACGCCACCGGCTTGCAGCCATTGAGTCGTCAGCCGACTGCGGCCACGAGTGCTAAGGATGACTGGAACTGTGTAAATCACGCGGCAAAACGATAGACTTCCATGACGGCAGTGAAGGTCTCGGCACTGCTAGGCGTGTAAGCGCCACGGGCTTCAATCAGGCCGAAGATCGTAGTGCTACTGTGGATCGTGACACTCATCGGAGAGCCGCTAACCGCCAATCCGCGCCCAGCCGAGCCGTCGGTAAAAACTCGGTCCAGCGTGATGTCGAATGCGCCAAGGTAATTGGCCACGCCAGAGACAGCGCCACTGAAAGCGGCATTGTCGCCGTTGTTCACTGTGGCGGGCCGGGCGTTCCAGAGATGCAGTCGGAAGCTGGCATTCGTCACACTCGTCCCGCTCTTGCGAATGCGAACCGCCTCGATTCGCACACCGCCATTCGAGGTGGATACCGGGCCAGCAAAAGCGGCATTCGTGAACTCGAAGAATCCCGACGCCTGAACCGTCGCTGCGGTCGTGGAGGTGGAAACAATGTCGCCACTGGCGTATGCCGTGGTGTCAGCCGGTCGCGTGATCGTGTCCTGCAACGTCGCCAAAAAGCCGCTGACGTTGGTCGGGTAAGTGAGAGAGTTAGCGCCCATGTTAGTAAGTGGTTAGGCTGTCCAGCCGTTGATCTTGAACTGTGAAAGGATTTGCTCGCCGCGTTCCAAGTCTAGCTCTTGGTCCTTGCTGCCACTTGGCGAGCCGCCCGCGTAGTAGTAGCGGCAAAGGAGAAGAACGGCCATCTTAAGCCGGGGCGGCATAGAGGCCGGGTCGGTGCCGAAACCCGCCGTAAACGTCACGGAAACGGCATCTGGACGCTGCTCTAGGTCCGGCCAATCGTAGGCGTCCTTGAGGTAGATGATGCCAGGTTGATTGTCGGTGCAAACGACGTAGCGTGCGGAGTCTAGCGTGCTGCGGGCCTCTGCGTCGTCGGCGTAATACTGCACCGAGGATACCGCCACAACCGGAGCAATCGGAAGCTCAAGCGTGCGCGAAAGACCGCAGTTGATTCGCTCGCGCTCGCCACTCCAATCGCAACGGCTCTTGGGCGACTGCGGCCACGTCGCATACGTCGCCCGATACGTCGCAGTTGTCAGCGCCAAACCGGTGCAGCGCGTAACGTGTTCCGCCGCTTGGTCAATGAGCAATTCAACGTGCGTGTCATCCTCGGATGCGTCGATACGCAGGTAGTTCTTAACCTCCTGAACCGACACGGGCCGGTTGGTAGGTGCTACGGTTTGGATGATGCCCTCTTTGATACTCACAGGCTAGGCGGATGCAACTGCGTGAAAAGGAGCCCTAGCGCCATAAAAGACGCTAGGGCGGTGTGCCTGAATTATCAGGCCGTGCCGGAGACGGCGGAAGCGAACGACTCGCCACTCACGCCAGAAGGCTGAGTGGTCGGCTGGGAACGCTCGCCATACACGACGGCGACTGCGGAGGAAACGACGGCGTTGGCAGTTCCACGCGAAACGTAGAGACGGCCATAGCGCTTGGTCGGCTTGCTGATATCGATGTAGAAGATCTTCTCGTCATCGGTGTCAGCAACGGTCTGCGAAGTGCTGGCAACGTCAGCCGCGTCCGAGAGGTCGGAGGCGTCGCCGTGCTGGAACTTGATAGACGTGACGGCGGTGCTAGTGATCGTTCCAAAGCGAACGATGATAAGCGCGCCCTCTGCACCAGAAAAATCAATAACCGAGCCACTGATTGCCGAGGTGCCTGCCGCGCCAGCCGTAGGGGTGACGCACGAAACGAGCTGAGAACTCTTGATAAGCTGCATGTGATTGCCTTGCTAGTTGAGGTTTTGTTTCTCAATCAGGCTTAGGCCTGCTTGAAGTAAACGAAGGCATTGCCGTCCGTGAGGCGGGCGTCCGTGCGGATGGCCACGCGGAAGCCAACCTGTCCGGTAGCAGCATAAAGCTCGTCGAGACGCTTCACGCTGAGACCGAGACGGTCAACGATGGTGTAAGCCTTCGGGTCGCCGAACATGAGCGTCTTGACGCCGGTCGCCGCCGAGTTGCCGAAGTCGGTAACGTAGAACGGGTTTCCAAGGAGACGGTCGGGCGCGCCTTCGGTGATCGACGGCTGCAAGAGGTAGTCACCGTTGACGCTGTTCTTGAGCTTGCGAATCACCTTGAAAATCGCGTCCTTGGCGAACCAGGCAGCACGCGGGCGATAGACGCGGCCAAGGGAGTGCTGCGTCTCGATCAACTCGTCAATGGTGACGGTGGTCGTGGACGCGCCGGTGTAACCGCCAACGGTAACGCCAGCAACCTCGGTGGTCGCGAACAGGCCCAGCGGCTTGCCGGAGCCGTCGCCGGTCATGTTAGCAGCCTCGGTGGAGTCGAGGATGCCGTCCGCAGAGGTCTGCGTCAGGTAGCCAACGAGGTCGAAGTCCGCATCCTGGAGCAGTTCGTCGGAAACGGTGATGATGCCGCCGAGCTTGAACGCCGAGAAGAGAACCTTGCCGTGCGCGGGCTGAGTCTGGCCGTAGGTGCCACCCTCGCCGAGCCAAGAGAACGACGGGCGCCCGGTCTGAATCGGAATGCCAACGTCGCGGGCCGAAGTGATGACGGTTGCCACGCCACGGAGCGGGTCAGAAGCGCGGAGCAGCTTCATGATGCCCATCTGAACCGACGGCGGGAGGATGTAACCGCCCTCAGTATCCACGCCGCTCGAAAGCGCGTTCTGGATCTTGAGGTTCTGAGCGCGAAGCTGCGTGCGCAGACCGCCACCCTCGCCAAAGAGAGCATTGCGGTATTCCTCATTCTCAAACTTGGCGAACTTGGACTTGGTGACGTTCTCGGCCTTCGCGTCGGCCTCGGTTTCGGGACGATACTCGCCGTCAGTAGCAGCCTTTGCGGCAGACTGGGCGGCGGTGAGGTTCTCCATACGCTCGATGGTCTTGGAAAGACCGTCGAACTCAGTCTGGATGCTCTGATACTTCGTATCGTCATCGGCACTCATCATGCCGTTGGGAGCCTTGTCGAGAAGAGCGTTCTGGGCTTCCCAGAGGCTCTTGCGCTTCTGCTTCAGTTCAGTAATACTAGCCATTGTGTTTCCTATTAGGAGTTTACGAGCCTCTTGTTAAGCTCCTGACGCTTCCGATACCATGCGGCAGGCTTAACGGGAGAATGAGCAGCCGGAGCGGGATGCGCCGGTTGGTTGAAAATTTCCTGCGGGGCGTTCTTGAATCCGAGCGCAGCGGCAATCTCGGCGTTGGCGCAATTGGTGGCCTTGATGCCGGTGACGACCTCGTCAACGAATCCCCACGCCTGAGCCTCGGCGGCACTAAGCCAGGTCTCGGCGTCCATCGCGTTGCGAATGTCCTCGTCCTTCTTGCCTTTGGCGCGCTTCTTGTATGCCTCCGCAATCGTGGCGTTTAGGCTGTCCAGAAGGTCCGCCGTCTTGCGCATGACGCGGGAATCTCCCCAAGACATGGCAGAGGCGTTGTGCATCATAAACCGCCCCGTGTCAGACATGAGCACTTTGTCAGCGGCAAGCGCCACCCAAGACGCGGCGGAAGCAGCAAGCCCGTCAATGTGAGCAGTCACGCCACCGTTGTGAGTGCCGAGCGCCATGACGATTGCAGAGGCGTCAAACACGCTGCCACCGGGCGAATTGATGTGCAGATTGATATGTTTGCCGGTAAGCGCCTTGATCTTGGCCACCCAATCTTTCGCGCCGCCGTTGCCGTTCCAGTCCTCTCCAATCACGTCGTAAAGGTAGAGGTCTGCCGACGATTCAGAGACGTTCTTGACCTCGAACCAAGGCTGGTTGCTGTTGAAGCGCAGGTTGCGAGGATTCATTTCGTCGGAGCGGTCGATTGAGATTGAGACCCAGTCTCAACAACTGGTTTAAGAGGAACGCCGGTATTGTCAAGCGGTAGCAGATTTGCACTCATCATGCGGCGGTCGCCACCCTCAAGCTTCGGGAAGTTTTCCCGAGCGCATACGCCGTTGGATGTAAGCGCCCCGATCTCAACCATCGTCTTGTAAAAGGCAGCGCGGGCGGCGGTATCGCCTCGGAGTAAGCCTTCCAGGTTGAACTCGCAGTAATACCGGCCTTGCTCGCGAAGCGAAAGCAGCTTGGCGTTAAGCTGCTGCTCGATCTCGCGACACCACGGCAGCATGAAGTCTCGAACGAAGGCAATGTTTTCGCTCTCTACGTTGTTGTAGTGAGCTTCCGACATGATGCCAGCCTTAGACTGGGGAATGCCGAAGATCCTGCAAATGGCCTTGTCCTGACGGTCGCGAGATTCGTCAAACTGCGAAGTCTGATTGTTGACCTGCCCGCGAGTGTTCAGCTTCGCGCCATTCGTCAGGAACATGCGCTTGTGCGCGTTGGCGTTGCCGGTGTTGTGCTTGTCGAACGCCTCGGCAAAGTTCTTCATCTGAGCGTCCGACATGGCGGTCGGAATCTCAATAACAGCGGTCGGGCTCGTGCTGTTCGGGAAGTATTTCGCGGCGTAGTCTTGGAGCGCGATTGCCAGCCCGATGCACTCCTTTGCGTCCGTAAGCGCGTCGGCCCCTACGACGCCATCAAACGACATGCCGCGAATGTGCAGGATTTGCTCCGAAGAATACCGAACATCCTTCACCAAGTAATACAGTTCCTTGGTGGTCGAGTCCCGCTTTACCTGCACGTCCTTGTTCGGAACCGGATACATTTCAACCACATCCCCGAATCCATTGCGAACGATGGTCGCGAAGGCGTTGTTACGCAGCATCGCATTTGCAACCATCGTGCGCCAAAAGAAAGCCGATGTTACCTCGTCATTGGGGGCAAAGTGGAGAAGCCGGTAAAGCTCTGCCATTGGGCCATCTGCCGCTGACTCACGTCCACCGTCCGGCATGCGCTTGTAAACCTCAAGCGGCACGGACGCAAAGGCCCTAGAACCGGCATTAAGGCAGGCCCAAACGGTTGACAGACCTAGAACCGTCTTGGGGGTTACGGAGACGCCAGAACTGGCTTGGTATGCCCCCAGGAACTCAAACATCCAGTCGGGCGGATTGGCCAGAGTCGCACCCTCATTTGCGGGCGCAAAGATACGCGAAAGCCCCGATTTTACTGAGGTGAGAAGCGACATTTTGCTTGAGATTGAGATTCTGTCTCAAGAAGTCAACCAATCACGGCTTGGCTGCGGTGCCGTAGGCAATGAACAGCTTGGCCGCGGTCGCGCTCGTGGTAATCATGCACAGAGCCGGGTAGTCGCCGGTAGTCAGGTCTCCCACCGGGCACAGAGCGCCCGCGGTAGCGGAGACGGCCACGACTGTGCCAACCGGAGGCGTAGTCAAGCCGTGCGTGAAGTCGTCATCCTCATACACGTAGCGCAGCGGTTGACCTGATGCAGCGCCGTTCAGCGCAATGCCAGCAACGGCGGCGGTAGTAGCGGAAGCGTTAGCGTCTGCCAACTTCGCCTTGGGCCGATTCTTGGCGTCAACGTCAGCGGTGTCCAGATACACCGGCTGTCCAGCGGTGATTGTAGCGCCTGCGGTGGTCTCGCGGGTCTTGGCGGATGACGACGGCAAGACGGATGCGGCGGTGATTGTGTAGTTGGCCATAGGTTATTTCTCCCACGTTTCCGGCGTCCAAGCAACCCTGCGCGTGCGAAGGTGTCCTTTGCACTCCCCGTGCTGCTCGTGGTAGCTGTGAAGAATCACGTATTCAGACGAGTCAGCGGGCGCGTCCTGCTTCTTCTTCATCCAAAGAACGTGGTCGCATGGAGCGTGTGTTACGCAGGCGATACGGATGCCCGCTGGTCGCCACTTGTATTCGCAGATGAAAAGATCCTCGGTCCCGCTCCCGTCGTAGCCTTCAAACTTCGCCAGTTCGACCGCCCGTCGCGTCATCAGGTTGCAGCCGAATCCACACCAGTCTGACGGCACAAATGCCCCGATGCCAACGCCAGGATATGCGTGGTCCATCCATCCACGGCGTCGGTAGTTCTTGGCGTTGAGGCCGAACACGTTTGCCTTGGGCGGTAGCTGCTCCATGCGCTTGCGCAAAGACTGCATCCTGTCTTGAAGCTCCTTTGACGGTGCTCCGTTTGACGCCTTGAACTCCGCTTCAATCGTGTCGCCTTCCGCCTTTACGTCGTCAGGTATCTCGCGCTCGTCGTCATACACGTTGGGCAGAATCGCGTGGCCGGGTCCGCTGAATCCGCCGAGGAAGCCGTCATTGGGATAGGTGCAAAATGCCACGTCGTAGAAGCCGTCATCGAAGTCCAGCGTGTCGATCATGCACCGCAGTGCATTGGGCGGCGGGAGCACGTCAGAATCTAGCTCCCATGCGTAATCTGCATCAGAGTCCAGGAAGCTCTCATGCAGCGCCGTCCGCATGGCCGCAATGCGCAACTGGGCCTCGTTTTTGTAGTTCTGCCCGCCCTCAACCAGTGGCAGGACGATGGCCGTCGCCGGAATGCCAAGCCCGGTCCAGAAGTCGGCTACCTCGCGGGCGGATTCGTCCCCGCAAATAACGGCGGTAGCCTCGGCGGGCCAGTAGTTGCGCAGGTTCGCGAGCAGTCGCCGCCCCTGCGCTTTCATTGCGTAGCGGTATGACTTTGTGGCGGCTACTAGGATTCGGAGTTTCATGGGTGTTCAGGTGGTCGCAAACGAAAGCGAATAGATGGGGCAGTTCGGCATATTTGACCCGAACGTATTCCTCGGAAGTGTAGGCGCTGGGTCAAATGCCAACGCGACTATGGCACTGTCAAGTTTGAACTGCGAGACATGCCCCGTCTCTAGGTTGGTAGAAACGCGCATGGTGCTAGTGCCGCCCGTGGAGTTGCGCAGGGTAAACTTACCGGCCTGCGCGGAGAGCAATGTCGTTTCTCCAAACGCGCCATGTCCGCAAAACCAAGTAGGCGCGTAACTTCCGAATGTCGGCGAAAACCCGTCCATGTTTTCGGTTGATCCGTATGCCAACTCGGATTCCGTCCTGATTGAGTATGTTGTGCTAGAGGTTTGCGTCGCGGAATACGAGTATGACGAATCTGTCCTAGTGCTGTTTGTCGATTGCGTAGAGCTTGTGCTGTTAGTCCACTGCCAGTCAATCGAGACCGAGTTGCTTGAGACGGATTGATTGAACGTGCTCGTGACGGTTGATCCAATCGCCGTATTGATCCTAGCAAGCGTGTATGTCGTATTGGTCGGCGCGATAGCAAGTTGCCGGTTTCCGCCTAGCCAGAACGGACCCGCTGCGTATGCGAAATCCACCATGATGCCAACGCCGTTGCCGGTCATAAGGCCGGGAGCGCGAGCGCACCTGACGCTTGCGTTCACTCCGTCAATTGCGCCATATCTAGGATAGTCGTCAAAGCATGAGTAGTCATACCTAGTGTAACTATACTCGGTGCCGTATAAATTTTCTCGGTAGGCGGTGCTCACAACCTCACTGTGTTGCCACCTAGTTTGGCTGATGGTTGCGGTTGAAACGATGCCGTTTGATTCGGTGAAAACAGAGAGCGCGAAGGTGGTAAGTATTATGATTGGCATCCTTGTCTCATATGACTCTCCGTTTACGGACGAAGAAACGAGAGTGCTCCGTGTCGCCGTTGTCGTGTAAGAGTAAATGAAACTATCGAATAGCGTGACAGTCGTGCGCTGAATGCCAAACGGAGAGGCAGTTGAAATATACGTGAATCCGCCCGACGCATACTGATTGGTTGATCCAACAGTGGACGTTTGAATAACCGTTTTCGTCGTCGCTGATTGCGAGCTAATTGATTCGCACGTCAACGTTACGGTCGTAATAGTGGCAGCATGAAGAGTCGTGTAGTCTGTTTTTGCTACTCCTGTAGTCGATCCCTTCAAAAGTGGCAACATGGACGTTTCTGTCACATTGCCATCAAGTGCCAGTATCTCGCCACGATTGGCTCGCGCACAAGTAATGTATTGCGGCGGCGTGTCCGTTCCAAAGAACCGCCAAGATCCGTAACGGACCATCGTGTATCCGAGCGTGTAAGAGGTCAGTTCGGTTGAGGACGTAACGGTATCCGTGATCGTGCTCGCGTATGTGCTGATTGGGTTTGCCGTTGTGTCGGCTCCGATTCGTGTTGTCGTGCGCGTCGCAGTGGTAGATGTCGCTCGCGAGCCAGGCCCGTCAATCAATCCAGTCAAGACATTCGGAATTGATGCACCAGTGGAGCTACTTGCGGTCGTTTTTGACCTAGTAAGCCATAGGTTGTCGTCCACAAGCGTGCTTTCCCAATACCAAGAGATTCCCGATCGCGTGAGTGCCTTTTCTACCGTTGCATAATTATCCTCTAGTGCACAGGTTATCGACCTGAATTCTAGCCAACTTGCCGAGGCAGTTCCGCCCGAGTCATAAGACGTGATTCCAGTAGCGGTTCCGCTATAAAAAACAGCAGCATACCATCCAGAAAGCGTATAGCTAACATAGGAAGAAATGGCAGTCTCTTCTGTAAGTCCAGAATTTACATGGCGGTATTTTTCGCTCCACGTAAAAGCATTGATTGTAGTTCCGTAAAATACGACATCAGAGCCCGCGTCGTCTTGGCTATAGCTTTCTGTTGTTCCTTCAAATTTTGCTGTCAAACCGTAAGACGAGATGCCACCAGACTGGCTTGCGGTGATAGCATTCCAGCCGATTATTCCGCTCAGATAATCGATTGTTGCCGAAAAACCGGAGTATGACGATTCTACACGGTAAGACCTTAGCGCCTCGCCACTCTGTGTTTTAAGCCAAGTCCACATATCAAGGCTGTGTTAGCTGCCACGTCCAGTAAATGTCCAACGGGTATTCGCCGGGAGTGGTCGTAACCTTTGCGGCACGATAAACCTCCACAACGCTCGCCACAAACGGCTTAGCCTGCGCCACCCGTAGAATCACGCCGTCAACGACGATCCCGAGCAGAATCTGAAACGAAGTCGGAGGCGCGCCAACGGTCACGCCGATTGCGGACGCCGCGCCCGTGCCGGTGCTGATGCTGGTGCTCGATACCTGCCCGCTACTGACAGAGCAGGTGAGCTTGACATACCAAGTGCCGGTGAGCCCTACGCTGTGCGTGCTGTTCCAGTTGGTGGCGATGACTTGGTTGACGGTGCTGGGATAGACGCTCAGGTAGATGTTGGATGCGTCACGGGAGGCTTCGGTGATTTTCCAGTCGCGCGGCGAAAGCAGTGGCCGCCTCTGCTGAAACGGAGGCACCGGCCTGGCAATCACTCCGGTCCTGCCTCCGCTGTAAAGCATTCCATGCGCAGGCAGCGGCGTAGTCGCCGCAACAGCGCCCTTCATAAGCCCAAGCTGGTTGGGCATCACCGGTCCGTTAGCCGGTTGCGGAAGTGCAATGACGTGACTCACGGGAGCGTGTTGCTGGCCGGGTTGATCGTGTCCTTGTCAAAATACACCTTGGCGAAGCCGTTCCAGACTTCGCGACGCTCCCACTTCCACGGGTTGCGCCCAGCGGTCGGATTCACGTCGTCCGCCGATTTGATCCACTGGAAGCCTCTCGGGACGTGCGGACCCAGGGCCTCGACCGTCGCATGAGCAATGTATTCGCCACGGCTTTCAGTGGAGGGCGGCGTAGTGCCCTTGTATCGGCTGATTTTGGTGACTTCCGGTAGCCAGACCGTGCACGTATCAAACCCCATTTGACGGAGCTTGATGTAAGCCAGCGCAGAACCGTTGGAAATGGTCGTTACGGTGCCACTTGGGTATCCTTCCGAGTCTAGCTCCCGGTATTTGCGCTGTGCCTTGTAAACCGGGTTCTGCTCCATTTCCCAGCCCATGACGTATTGCCACGGGTAGGTAGCGGTGGCGAACAGGTCATATGTTCCACCGGGAATAAAGGCCGGGTGCTGTGTCAGCGGCACCTGATGCTGCACAAAGACTACCTGAATCGGCTCTTCGCCTTCCGCCTCGTATTTCTTGGAGGTTTCGACCTGGGAGGTGGAGTCAAAGCTGGCTCGGGTCGAAAGCTCGATCTCGTCGTAACCGGAGTTGTCGATGTTCTGCTTCCAAGTAGCGGACGCAACCGCCCTACCATCCTCCCAATCCTCGCCAACTAGTGGGAGATTAGCGGCGGCGGTCGCAGCTAGAACGCGGTAGCGGTAGGTTTTTCCTGCACCAGAGGCGTCGGCTGAAACCTCCGCAGAATCCTTGAGCGGATCGCCAAGATTGTCCCATTTCGCCATGTTAGTTGCTCCCCCAGCTCAGTTGCAGGTTGTAGATGCTCCGCAGGTAGTCAACGGCCTGCTTTTGAAGCTCGATGACGGGCGAGGCGGTGGTTGTTCCGCCGAGTGCGCTTGCCCCTGCGCCGAACTCGGTAACGGACTTGTAGCGGGACATGAAGCTGTCTTGTTGGCGGGCGTCGTAGCGAGCCAGATACTTCTGCTTCTCAAACTCATCCAGCTTGTTCGCTGTAACCAATCCGCTTAGTTCTTTTTCTAGCTCGATTCGCTTCCTCATTGGTTCCAGCTCGTCCTTGATCGCATCGGCACGCTTCTGCATTCCGCGCAAAAGCTCGTCCTGCGTCGTAAGTAGTTTTTCATAGCCAACGCGGTCGGTTTCCATTCCAGCCTTGAACGAAGTCGGGAAACCATAGGCATCGGTGCCAGCGGTCTGCTGCATCGCCGCAATCTGCTCCCGAACCTGCTTGAGCTTGTCGAAGTCAGTCATCCCGGCTTCTTCGCGGGAGCGGCGCATTTCATGGATGCGCGCCATGGTCTCAGCCTCCCCTCGCGTAAAAGCGAAGTTCTCCTCGTTGAGCTTCTTCCTGCGCTCTAGTATTTCATTGCCATATGAATCTAGTTCGTTTCTCAGCTCGGCAAGTTTTGCTTCCTTTTCCTTCAGGTCGGAAGATCGAACCAGAATTGCAAGCTGCGCACCCGCAGAAAGAATACCGCTAACCTTGCCACCAGACTCTCCGAACTTCTTCATTGCGGAAATTTGATCCCGCAGTGATTGAAGCTCGATTTGCCGCCTATCAATTTCTTGCTTCGTCTGCTCTCGCAGATTCGATGCGTTCGCGATTCCCGCAGATGGGTTTATATCAAACCCGCGTTCGCGCCGGTCCTGCTGTGATTTTGTAAGCGCATCCAGCGCCTCTTTTGCTGACTTAAACTTGTTTGTAGCCTGCTCTGCCTCGGTGGCCGCTTTGTAAAATTGATACGCTACGGTTCCAACTGAAATTGCCACCGCAGACCACATCCCGACTTTTCCAAGAAACGAAAGTAGCTGCGTAGACTGCTGGCTGAATGCCACCATTGCATTTTGCCCGCTCGCCACTTGAACAAAGAAGTCCTGCACCTGATAGCCCGCCTGCTGCATGATGACAGCGTGGCGAGAAAAACCAGCGGACTGTGCCCGAACCTGACTATTCATCAGGTTCATATACTGCGCCCCTTGCGCCTGCGTAATGTTGCCGGAGCGAACCAGCTCGTTGACCTGCCCCTGAATGCGCAGCAGTCGCCAACGGTAATCCACTGCTTCGCGGATGCGCTGTCCTTCCTGTGCGCGCGCTAAATTGCTTTCATGGATCGCGTCGCGTTCGGCTTGCTGGGACTGCGCTGCACGAATCGCGGCCCGCTCCTTCTCTGCGGCGACGGCATTCAGCTCCTTACGCTCGTTCTCTGCCCAATCCTGAACGCCTCGCAACGTTTTGCTGTCTGCCGCTGCCCGCTCCATGACTATCTGCCGATCGGCTTTGGCTGCGGATTTTACCCTGGCTGCGGCAATCGCATCCGACATCTGCACCAGCTTGGCGTATCGCCGCTCTTCGGCTGCAATCTCTTCGTTGGCGATTCGCTCGCGCTCGTTGGCAAGCTCCCGCTCGATCTGAGCCGAACGGCGGGCCGATGCGGCTTCAGCCTGCTCAATTGCCTGCTTCTGGTCCCGCCACCGCTTGAGATTGGTTCGCAGTCGGGCCTCACGGGCGGCCATTGCCTGCTCTTCGGCTGCCTGAGCCGGGTCGCCCGAAACAGAAAGCCCCGTCATTCCCGCCACGCCAGCCGCCCGCATCTTAGCCGCCGCCGCCACCGCCTGATGGGCCTGGCTGGCAAACGCTCGCTGCGCGTTTACGTCCAGGTCTTTGTATTTGGCAATCAGGCCGTCAATGTTGAACGCATTGCCAGCGCGGTCGCTGGCATCCATGATCTTGAGCAGCGACCGAACCGAACGCGATTCCAGTCCATCAAAGCTTTGGATGCTGGAATCCACAGCCGCCTTAAGCGACGTGGACATTTTCACCGTGCTCTTTGCCCACTCGCTAACGTCGAGTCCGGCCTTGGCGTTGAAAGTGCCGATGTTCTTGCTCATTTCAGCTTGTTAAACTGCCTTTCAACAGCCTTTGCAACTGCCTCTTCTAGTTTGGCCGATACGATTGCCTGCCCTTGGTCAACGGCGGGGCGCAGGAACGGCTTTGGGCGGTTCGGGCGCTTGGTCTTGGGGTTATGCTTCGTCCCCAACTCGACCAAGTGCGCGTAACGGCTGGGCTGCGGTGCGCCCTTGGTTCGCGTCGCGTAGTCCTTGGCATCTTCTCCCGGCTCGTAGGTCTGCTTTTTGCGGTCGATGAATTTGCCGCGAGCGGGGCCAACGAGAGCCAGATGGAAGTCGCCATTCTGGTAGGTCTTTGCGACTACGCTGATTGACGCCTTAAGATTGCCTAGAGGCATCGTTGCGTCCTCATTGCGCGGCTCATTCATGATCGCCTGAATGTTTGCCCTGGCCAACTCCGCAACCGGCTGCAATGCCTCCTTTACGCCTGCCCTGAGCGCGTCCGCCTCATCACGCAACGAAAGACCCGCCACCTTTTGGGCAGCGGCTTTCATTGCGGAGAGGTCAATCTTTACGTTCATTCGCTGGATTCTTCTGCGGTGGCAGACTCTTGAGGAAAACGCCGAGCGGGACTAGTCCTGACTCCTCGCGCTTCTCGGCGTCGGGATCGTCTGGATCTGGTCCTAGAAGCTGGTCCGCCGTGACCACCGGACCGTCCTTTTTGAATCCGTAAACAGGCTGATTGAGTATGCACGCCACAATCTCCATTGCCCTGCGGTTTTCCCTGCGTTGCTTCCTAGACCATTGCTGGACTAGGGCCTGAAAGTCGTCCTCTCCCATGAAGGCGTAATCTTCATCGGAGAGTCCTAGTTCTACGCGGGCAAAGGCCCACTCGTCACGCCATCGCTTTTTTTTTCAGCGGTCTCGGCGTCGGGCTTCTCAAACAGCTTGTTGAGCGCGTCATCCAACGCCGTCCATTCGTCGTCCTGCACCTCGTTGGCGAGGTATTCCCACGACTGGAATGGGTTGTGAATCTCGGCGATGGATGCCCATGCGACTTGAGCGATTGCAGCAAAGCCCTCGCCGGTTCGGCTGGCACTTGGAATTCCAGACATGCGGACGAGCGCGAGCTTTCCCCATGTGAGCTTGTAGTTCTTGCCGCCGATCTTGGCGGTAACGGTTGGCTTGGTGTCCATGAGTGGTTAGGATTAGGCGGTGTAGGTGAACGCGCCGGTGCCCTTGAGGTGAATCGTTGCCACGAGTCCGGTATTCACGCCACCATTCAGGCCCTTCACGCTCTTGACGTAGCCATCAGAATAGACAGTGGCAGCGCCGGCGTCGGCAGCAACGAAACCAAAAGAGATCTTGGTTTTTGCAGCGTAGGCAGTCATCACGGCAGCTTGTCCAGTTTCGGACCCGTCAAAAAAGACGGTCACGTTGGCCTCAAGATTGCCCATCGTTCCAGCCGCCCAAACCTCGGCAGCATCGGTAATGTCGGTGAGCGTAACTTCGTTGAGATCAGGGAAGTCCAGCGTGCCCGACTGAACCTGACCGATAGTAGTAGCGGGAGAACCGCCAGCGGTTCCGATCTTGAAAAGCGAGCCAGCAGCAGAAACCTTAGCCATAGTAGTGCGTGATTAGGAGTTTGATTGATACCAACAGGAAAAGTCGATCTGGCGTCCGTAGGAGTTGGGCGCGTCAGAGAAGTCGTCATTCATGCCCTCGAAGAAATACTGCGTTCCGGTGTTGGCCTCTAGTGCCAAGCGGACCTGTTCAGCGGCGGCAATGGATTCGGCGGCGGTAGCGCAATAGACATCCACCTGAATGCGGTAGTTATCCAGCCGCGCCTTGCCACTCTGCCCGTTGTCGGTTGTCGTGCCGGGGACGGTGCTGACGACGAAGAAATTGAGATACGGGACTGCAGCATTCTGCGGGGAAAGCCCCAAGTGCATGTCAGCCGCCGCAATCAACGCAGTCAGCCCGGCATGCGCCGTCAGGACGCCTAGAGTAGTGCTCTCAAAACTCATCGGCCCTTCCTTTCTTTCGCCTCAATGAGCAGGAACTGACGACGGCCAACCTCGCGAGTCGGTGCGGTCACGGCAAACTCACGGCCCTCGTGACTGATTCGATAATCTCCGGTAATTGCAGCGAGGCTTGAACTCCACCGGGTTCGGAAAATCACCGTGGTCTCGTCAACCGTAGTGCCAGCAAATCCGAACTCGCGGCTTCCCTTGTCCATCCGGTTGCACCACGCGGTCCCATAGGTGCCATACGTCAGGACCACGCCACCCGCTGCGTCACGGGTAGTCGTCGGAGATAGGACGGTGATCCTACGGTCAAGCTGTGGAGAGTCTGCCACCTGACCGCATATTGAGACTGAGTCTCAGCAAGTCAAGTAAACGGAACGGGGCGGCGGGAAAAGCCTAACCCGCCGCCCCTACACCCATGAACACCAAAACCAACGTCGCCACGGTCGCCGATTGCAGAAACCGTGTCAAGCGTTACCAAATATAGATGCCCGCCCCGCCACCGGTGTCCTGCATCTCGCGGGCGATTGCCATGATGGTTGCGACGATGCCGTCGATCTTGTTGGCGTTGCTCTCCTTCGTCGGGTAGTAGTATTTGACTGGCCCACCGCCACGAGCTTCCTTGCGGACCACGTTGGACGCCATCCAGGTAAGAACCGGGTCGCATTGGTGCCTGAATGTGCCGCTTTCGACGGTCGCTTCTAGCTCCTTCATCGGTTGCGACATGAGATTTGCGCCCTGCGTCAGTTCCACCAGCGGCACGCCACCAATCCACTCCTGAACCTGACTCATCATATAAGTCAATTCTCGCGGGTCGTAAACAATCTCGCGAATGCAGAACTTGGCGTGCCACTCTTTCAGCACGTCCTCGACCGCTCGCTGGTCGGTTCTAGCGCCTTCCGTAGCCGTAAGCCATCCCTCTGCTACCCATGACTGGTAGTGCTTGTTTTCGGGCCTGCTAACCGTGTCTTGCGGTAGGAAGTGGCGGGCAAATACATACTTCTTCCCATCCTTCCTGAACACGGCTGCAATGCTGAAAATATCCACCTTGGATGCGGCATCCACGCCAATCCAGCAGTCACAGCCCGCGAAGTCGTCAATGCTCAGACTGGAATCCCCGCAGGCATTCCACTTCTCCATGTTCAGCCAGCCATTCGATGCGGACACCCAAAGGTTTAAGTGCTTCGTTTTGAACGCGGCTTGATGCCTAGGGGAGCGGATCGCCTTCTCAAGCTCAGGTAGGACCGTTTCAGGGTCAACCGACACCCCCCAATTGGGATTCGCCTTTGCCAAAGCGTCAGCGGAGTCCCATCGGTCACCTTCGTCGGTCGTGTAGATGATCGCAAACTTGGTCTCCTCTTGAACCGTGCCGTCCAGCAGCTTCTCGCAGTCCTTCCAGTCCTCGCGGCAGGGACCGGACAGCGTGAAGCCTGCCGTGGAAACAACCAGAATGAGCGACTGAGCACGGGCGACGGTGCCCGTTTTCATCGTCTCATAAAGCCGGTCGTCAGCGTGCTCATGGTATTCGTCAACGATTGCGCAGTGAGGGTTTCCGCCGTCCCCAGGGTCGCCAACGAGCGCGTAGAACTTACTGCCATCTGCCCGCGTGATATGTTTGGCGTGAACGATGGACTCCGTTGCTTCGCATAGCTCGGGCACAAACCGCCCCATCTTCTGCGCCGGTTCCAGCACTTCAAACGCCTGCTTCTCACTCGTGGCACCGCAGCAGATTTCCGCTCCCGGCTCGTTGTCCTTCGCGAACATCCACCATCCGACACCAGCAGCCAGAAGTGACTTGCCGTTCTTGCGCGGGACATAGACGTGCGCCTTGCGGAAGCGCCTGCGCCCGTTTGACTTCTTCACCCATCCGAAGATTTGGCTGATGATGAAGCATTGCCACGGTTCTAGCGTCAGGCGCGGGATCTTCTTCGTCTTTGGGTCGCGAACTGCCGCGCTTCCCTCGACATGCGGAAGCTTGCTGATGAAGCGGCAAACCCGGTCTGCCTTCTCTGGGTCGTAGCGATATAGGAACTCTGGCGATTCGCTACGCTCCAAGTCCTTCAAGTGCCGCTTGCATGCCAGCTTGACCCATTTGCACGCGGGAATGCGTCCGGCTAGAACGTCGGCTACGTAGGAATCGGCCTTGGCTGCATGAGAGAGGTGCATCAGTCGTCGTCAAACTCACTCTTCACTTCCTCGCCGTTGCCGCTGACTCGGGTCTTGTTACGACTGGCAGGCGTGAAACCGAGGTTGTTTGCGTAGCTCAGTTGGGTTTGACGAGCGGCGTTCAACTGGGAGAGCATCGGGTGCTTACTCATGCCATACTTGCCCATGATAGTCATGCCGTCCGTCTTGATGATCCTATGCGCCTCCATTTCGTCAGCGATGGATTTGCAGTAGGTTGCCAGCGTGTCCCGGTCTGCTGCTGTTAGAACGCCTTGATCGTCCAGGAGTTTGTAGTAGTAGGCCCATTTCTCCTTAGCCAACTCGCACAACTCCGCAGGCGGCTCGGGGTCGCACTTGGGATACTCCGGCTCCGCTCCTTTCTTGGCGGCTCGCTTGGGATTCTTGCTCTCGTAGTCAGGGGAGCGTTCATGGGGAGGTTTAGGAAGGGCCATTGGCGAACAGGTGTTGAGTTGGCTTCCCGCTTCGCTCCATTGCCTCAATCTGAGTGTGGCAGTTGGTGCAAAGCGGGCGAAGGTTGGCGGTGTCGTAGGCTAGGCTAGGGTCGGCTACTAGGGCAATGACGTGGTGGACGTGCTCCGTCGGTTCAGGGTATCCCTGGTGCCGATTCAGCGGGTCACAGCAGACCGGGTTCATGGCGCGGAAGATTAACCGCAACCGCTGCCAAGTTGTCCCGCTGCGTATGCGTGCCGCTAAGGCTAACGCAGGGTCGTTTTTGCGGCGTTCGTCGTCATAGACGGCTTGGCGCTTGGCTAAGTCGTCAGAGTGGCGCTTACACCGGCTTCCGGTCACGGCAAAGGCATTGCAGCCGGAGTGTGCGCAGAGCTTTACTGGTCGGAAGGGCATTGCTGCGCCTTTCGTTGCGCCCGCAAGGCTAGGATTGCTCTGGCGGCGCGGTCACGGCGGGCCTTCAAGCGGCGTTGCTCGTTGTTCTTGTTATGGACCGCGGAGTGATAAGCTTTGGCGTCAGGATCGTCCACGACGCGCTTCTCTCGGGCGGCTTCAACCATAGCAACCTTTTGGTCGCCGGTGAATGATTGCCATCGGTAGTCGCGTTTCACTTTGCCGCCTCCCAAAAGTCGCGGGCGTAGTCGGCGATGGTGTCGCACAAAGCACGGTCTAGCTTGGCGGCGGGAAACCACTCGATTGCGTAGCGTCGTGCCAACGAGTCCCACTTGGACGTTGCCATGAGTGCGTCGTGTCGATCGGTGAAGCGGAGCGTGAAGGCGCGGGCGTTTTTCACGCCATCAGGCGCGTGAATGTCGCAGCGGACTCCGTTGGCGAGATGGGTCGTGGTCGTCACACGACCTCCTTGCCACGCTCTTCCATTGCCCGCTTCCGACGCTCTTCGATTGCCACCTGCCAGTGCGGCTTTTTGGGCACAAACTGATTGGCGTCGAATGCCATGAGCGCCTGGTGGAGAACGTCGCCAGCACTAGCCAGCGCGGAATTGGGGTTCAGTTCGCGAACCTCAAGCTTGAGCCGTTGGAGTCGGTTGTATGCCTCGGTCGTGAGGCCGATTGTCTGTTTCATGGTTTTATGGCGTTTTATGCCATTCCACGGGTTTTGCACCGGGTTTTCCGTCAAGTCAAGGCCGATTCTGGTGACTCGTCGCCGCATTTGTAAAAAACGCAGGATTGAAAAGGGTCAAAATTGGCGGTCGTGCGAATTTGAG
>Ga0228702_1000735_pt1 | contig 23400 bp, 16 predicted proteins | sample McNCre217_Aug_MG_2_FD_178018 | JGI IMG/M metagenome (GOLD analysis project Ga0228702, IMG submission 178018) | Freshwater microbial communities from McNutts Creek, Athens, Georgia, United States - 20-17_Aug_MG | ecosystem: Environmental > Aquatic > Freshwater > Creek | place: USA: Georgia...
TCATGAGTCCACCGAATTGTGGTCCGTATTGCAATGAGCTCGCGCCGCGGATGATTTCGATGCGGTCAACGACCTCCATGGGCGGCGTGTAATAAGCTTCCGGGTAACCCATCGGGTCAGGCGTGATATCGTAGCCATCCATGCGCACATTGAATTCCCAGGAACGATTGGGGGATAAACCACGGGACGCAACACCGAGTTGGATCCCGGAACCATCACTCTCCCAAACGGAAATACCCGGTGTCCGCGAGAAAATCTGGCGCGAATTGTTCATCGCCAAGTTTGCTTGCAGATTATCGAGCACGATGACTTCGTTCTTTTTCCCGGCTGTGATCGTATATTCGTTGACCTGCGGCAAAAATGTATTCCCCTTGACGCCGGATTGCGCAAAGACGGACACCCCGCTTAATTCCGTTGCATCGTTCAGGGTGAAATTGGTGTTATTTGATTCGCCCGCTTGTAAGTTGATTTCTTTTTCGGCCGACTGCAATCCAACGAAACTAACCTTGATTGTATATTTCCCAGGCTTCAATCCTTTGAGAATATATTGTCCGGCGTTATTCGTTTGAGCACCTCGAACGGTTCCAACCAGTGTGATGGAGGCACCCGGTATAGCCTCATTTGAAGCCGTTTGTACAAGGCCCGAAATTTGGGCTGTTTGGGCAAAAGATGCTAAGGAAAGTAGCCATACGAACGCCAAAGGGATATATTTCATGTAATACTTATTTAGACTAATTTTAAATAGAGCACAAATGTAGGCCGAGACTTTTGTTTATGCAAGCTTATTTAGAATTATTTTAAATAAGAATAAAAATATCTGGGAAACGACATATATGATACCTTTGGAATATAAAATTCACGGGTATGTACATCTCATTGACGGGTTTAAAGCCCAAAGGTTTCTTTGCTTACATTCGTTTTTGGCTATTAGCCATTCCTTCCTTTCGGCAGGCCCAAACGGCACCTGGCAATCTGCACTGTGATGTTAAGAAGGTGAAGGAATATCAATGTACGATCACGGCCTGGGAAAGTCGGGAAGTGATGTTGAACTACTTACGTAGCGGCGCCCATTTAAAAGCCATGAAAGCGTTCACGAAAATTGCGACGGGGCCCACTTATGGTTATGAATCCGATACGATTCCCACCTGGGAGGAAGCTTATGTTTTGTTAACGGAAAAAGGGAAAATGCATTAATAAAATAGCAATTCATCCACCCGTAGCCAAGCCCCCTTGCCCTTATTATCCACAAATGCCGGTAGGCTACGTAATCGAGCCGCTTTCACGCGGTAGTATTTTGCCGTAACGCCTTTTATAGAGATGTTAATCCCCTTTGGCGAATAGCCATTTTTTTCCTTCGGCTGTTCTGGTTTGAATCGGCCAACCAACTGTAGCTTCGCCGCATCATCTCCCGCCCAAACCTCGATGCTCGTCGGCGGAAATACATCCGAATCCGTCTTTTCCAAATAGGAGAATGTCACCCCTTGAATACGGGTCGGTGTCGCAAATGTCGCCACCGCATCAAAGTCCGTTTCCTTATAGCCCAACCAAGTAAAATTAGATACTCCTTTCACCTCTCTTGCCCCTGGAATAAAATCCATCAAACTTGCTCCTCCGGCCGCAGGATACTTCGGATCCGTTTTCGAAAGCAAATCAATTCGCGAAGGAATGTATTGGGATTTATACACTCGGACATCGATGGGGTTGCTGGCCAACCAGCCTTCTTTGGTCGCGATGATACGCACCTTGGTGAAGTTTTTGATATCGATGGACGCACGGGTTTGCAGACTCGATAAGCTATCCGGCAAGGAGTCATTGACGGTATAACGGAAGAGCACATTCAGCAAGGTATGTTTGAAATTTAGCTTTTCGCCCGGACGTAATATCAAGTTTTCATTCACCAAAATCGGTGGGTTGATTTGCAACTTTTCATCCTTAGGAATATAACCCTCATCGAAATGAATCTTCGGAAATTGCTTTCGAAAAGCACTCATTTCGCCTGCCGTGATGCCCGTATTCCAAACATGTATTTCCTTTAATGCCGGTAAACTTGAAATTAATTTAGCAAGCCCCGCCCTCGTCACCTTCGTTCCCGAAATCGATAATTTTTCCAAATGGCTTAAGCCCGCTAAACTCGACAATCCCGCATCGCCCACCGTGGTAAAATTTAGATTCAATTTTTCCAGATTCGTGAATTTCGCGACTTGCTTCAGGTCTGCATCTTGGATGGGCATTTTGGATAATTGTAGGCCGACCAACTGCTCTTGCACCTTGCTTAAGTTTTCCAATGTCTTGGGATCAAATTTCCCGGCCACAAAGAAGTCGGCCAACAAAGCCGGCGAATCATAGGCCACTGGATAAACCGTACAATAAGGTGTATTCACTGCTTTCAAATCCGACTCCGAAGCCTCTGAAAAATCATAGCTTTTGGTCGTTTCGCTCAGCTGTGTTGGCTTAATGAGCCCCTGAAATCCCTTGCTGAATTCGCCCAATTTACGGTCGACGGAAGCGCCCTCTTTTACCCACAAAGTCAAGATCGTAATTTCATCGGGTGTTAATTGAACCTTACCCAGCGGAGGCATGTGCTCCTTCGCATTCATCGGTAATTTGATTCGCTGGATCAAGTGGCTATTCAGCGCATCCCCCGCCTTCCAAATGGGACCATGCTTCCCGCCTTTCAACAAGCCCGCAATGCTGTTCATTTTAAGTGCCCCTTTCGTCTTTAGGTCATTGTGGCATGACTCGCATTTGGCCTTTAAAATCGGCTGGACAATGTCCTCAAACACCACACTTTCCGCACTGATCTCGGATTGCTGCGAACCGAATTTTAGGTAATCTTCCCCATGCGTAATGCTCGCCCCCGTATGACCTGCGATGACCAAGGCAATGAACCCCAAGGCCGAACCTAGGAAAAGATTGCGACGCAAAAGTACCCAGCTAAAATACACGAAGGAAACCGCGACCCCCGACCATTGATGCCAGTCCAAGGCAGCTGCTTCATAGCCTCCCTCTTTGGACAAAAACAATCCCAATATGGCGGTCAGACTTGAGAAAATAGCGGTTAACAAAAGCAAAAAATCGGCTAAAACTTCGAAGGAGGCCAACTGCTTTTTAATGGCGAATAAGCCCAATAAAAGTACTCCAAATCCGATTGGCAGGTGTAAAATGAGCGGATGCAAATGCCCGATTCCCGCAAAGGGCAATTCTATCCTCGATTGAAAAATCAAGAGAAAAACGAGGAAACCTTGCAAGGCCCACAAAATGATATTCCCTATTTTTTCGATACGTTCCATTAGGCGATTAATCCGGGTAAGACATTGCCGGCGATATCCGTTAATCGGTAGCGGCGACCCAAATGTTTATACGTTAATTGTTCGTGATTAATTCCCATCAAGTGCTGCACCGTCGCATGAAAATCATGGATGTGTACCGGATCTTTCACCACATTGTACCCAAATTCATCCGTTTCTCCGTAAACCGTTCCCGCCTTCACACCGCCACCCGCCATGAAAATACTGTAGGCGCGTGGGTGGTGGTCCCGACCGTAATTGTCGACCGTATATTTTCCTTGGCAATAATTCGTCCGACCGAATTCTCCGCCCCAAATCACCAAGGTCTCATCCAATAAACCTCGTTGCTTTAGGTCGGTAATCAATGCCGCCGACGAGCGATCCACATCTTGCGCCTGCATCGCCATTTCCTTCGGTAAGTTGCCATGGGAATCCCAACCCTGATGGTAAATCTGCACGAAACGAACCCCGGATTCCGAGAGTTTTCTCGCCAGTAAAACATTCGCCGCATAGGTTCCCGGAACCAAACATTCCGGTCCATACATCTTCACGATGTGATCCGGTTCTTTCGACAAATCCGTCAACTCCGGAACAGCCGTCTGCATGCGATAGGCCATTTCATATTGCTGAACTTTGGCCTCTACCTCCGGATCTTTGTTCTCCGAAAATCCCTCGTGATTCAATTCAGCCAGTTGGTCCAACATCTTTCGTCGTCCCACCTTATCAATTCCATCCGAGTCATTTAAATAAAGAATCGGGTCCTCCGAGCTGCTGAATACAACACCTTGGTGTGTCGAGTCCAAAAAGCCATTCGTCCACAGCTTCGAATAGACCCCCTGCCCATTTCCCCTACCGCGTGAAAGTAACACACAAAAAGCCGGTAGATTTTTATTCTCACTCCCCAAACCATAAGACATCCATGCCCCCATGCTCGGACGGTTACCCACCTGTGCTCCCGTCTGCAAAAAAGTCAAGGCTGGATCGTGATTGATCGCATCCGTATTCATGGTTCGGATCACGCAAATGTCATCCGCCACCGAACCAATATGCGGGAATAGATCACTGATATACGTCCCCGATTTTCCGTATTGCTTAAAATTGTAAAAGGACCCTACCAAAGGAAATTTATCCTGCGAGGCCGTCATCCCGGTCAATCGTTGACCGCCTCGAATTGAATCCGGCAGATCCTGACCAGCCATCTTGTTCAAGGTTGGCTTGTAATCGAAACTCTCGTACTGAGACGGTGCTCCGTTTTGGCAGAGGTAAATCACGCGCTTTGCTTTCGGTGCAAAATGGGCTACGCCCAAGGGCAATGATTGTAAGGAGGATTCGCCTTTGAATAGGTCGGGGACCAACAACGATCCTAAGGCCAAACCACCAATGCCCGCTGCGGCCTGTCCGAAGAAATGCCGGCGGGTAATGTTCAGTCGGTTTTTGAAAAATTCGTTTTCCATATTACACGCGCATGATGGCCTCCTCCATGTTATAGATTAATTGAATCGTCAGCATCATCGCCGCCGTCGACCCGGTAACTGCCGCCTTATCCTGTTTGTACTCCCCGATTTGCATCAGTTTTTGAGCCTTCTTCGGATTTTTCATGCAGGAGGCTTGTTCCTCTTCGTAGTATTTTTTCAGCAGGGCGAGTTCTTTTTCTTTGGGGGACCGACAAATAATTCGTCGGAATGCCTTCGTCAATTTCTCCTCCAAAGTCCCTTTTTCATGGGAAAATTGACTCGCCAAAACCCGGGAGCTTTCCAACACATGCGGGTCATTCATCATCACCAATGCCTGCAAAGGGGTATTCGTCCTTCCGCGTTGCACCTCACATTGATCCCGATTACTCGCATCAAATATCAGCATCGTCGGCGGAGGAACCGTTCGCTTAATGAACACATACATGCCTCGTCGGTATAAATCCTGGTTATGATCCTGGATGTAATTCATCAAGGATCCTCGACCTGAAGTAGCAACTTCCCAAAGTCCTTTGGGCTGGTAGGTCTTCACACTCGGCCCGCCGATTTCCGGATTTAGAATGCCTGCGGCCGACAAGACCTGATCCCGAACTTGTTCTGCCGGAATGCGAATACGGGACATCCGAGAAAGATAGATGTTCTCGGGATCGGTTTGTAGCGAGGCCGAGGTCACGGTAGAGGCTTGTTGGTACGTCGCCGACATCACCATCTGCTTCACCAATCGTTTGATATTCCAGCCATGACTTTGGAAATCGACGGCCAACCAATCCAATAATTCTGGATGTGTTGGAAGTTCACCCTGCATCCCGAAATCGCCGACCGTTTTCACGATTCCTCGACCGAATATTTGGGTCCACATGCGGTTCACGAATACTCGGGCAGTTAAGGGGTTTTTCGGATCTAATAACCAACGCGCGAGGCCCAAACGATTTTGACCATATTTCGTTGGCGAATAGGGCAAGATGCTTTTTGGGATTCCGAAACTTACTTCGGGGCCGGGCATGTCGTAATTTCCGCGCGACAAGACGTAGGTAGGCCGGAGTTTGCTCGAGTCGGCCATGACCATGACATCCACGGTAGCGGTATCCTTTTTGTGGATAAATTTCAAGATGGATTGCACGTCCTTCGTCGTGATGGACATGTTCGGAGGATCTGCAAAAGAGGCATCTATTGTACCAAATAAGCCTTTCTCTGGAACTTGATTAAAGAAGGCATAGGTGCTGTAATAGTCCTTTTGGGAGATCGGGTCGTATTTATGATCGTGGCAACGTGCGCATTCGAAAGTCAATGCAAGAAAGGATTTCGAAAAGGTATTCGTTCGGTCGTTCACATATTCGACCCGGTATTCCTCATCGATCACACCGCCTTCTTGGGTAATCTTGTGATTTCGGTTGAACCCCGTGGCGAGCAACATTTCCTTGGTCGGGTTAGGCAAAAGGTCACCGGCCAATTGCCAGGTGACAAATTTGGAATATGTGTAATTCGAATTGAATGCATGAATCACCCAATCCCGCCAAGGCCACATGGTGCGCAAGCCGTCATCTTGATAGCCATGGGAATCCGCATATCGTGCCAAGTCCAACCATTGAATCGACATTTTTTCGCCGTAATGCTTACTGCTCAACAATTCATTGACAATCTTTTCATAGGCCTGCGGGCTTTCGTCCTGTAAAAAACGATCCTGCATCTCAATGGTCGGAGGAAGACCGGTCAAGTCCAAACAAACGCGTTTCAGCAATTGCTCCTTGCTCGCCTCCGGACTCGGTTTCAAGGATTTTTCGGCCATTTTCGCATAGACAAAATAGTCGATCGGATTACGAACCCAATCCTCATCCGCATCGGGCAATGACGACTTAACCGGTTGGATAAAAGCCCAGTGGGGTTTATACACTGCGCCTTGTTTGATCCACTTTTCGATTAAATCAATCTCGTGCTGGGAAACCGTCAAATGCGAGCTCATCGTTGGCATCCGAAGTGAAGTGTCTTTCGTGATCAAACGCTGAAATGCATCCGAGGCCTCCGGATTTCCAGGTACGATGGCGTGCATGCTCGGGTTGTCCTTGAAGGCGGCGTAGGCTCCTTCGGGCGTATCTAATCGGAGATTTGCTTTACGTTTGTTGGCATCCGGCCCATGGCACTTAAAACAACGGTCTGAAAAGATCGGGCGAATGTGGTAGTTGTAGTCGACGACATCCGGCATAGCCGTGTCCTGCGCTTGGGTATCCGTGCAACGCGTGTAGGCGAAAATACTCATCCCAATGATGATAAAAATGAGTATGAAACGGATGGACCTATTCATGTTAAATGCGCTCTAATTTGATAGGATAAGTTTTATTAGATGCCCATTGTGGAACATAAATGTTTTCATCAGAATCCGAATAGACGTCATGAGGATGAATAAATACGTGATTTTCATCCTCTTTATGTTGGGCTTGCAAAATCCCCTTTTCATAAATGGGAGCCGATCCGCCAGGGGTTGAAACCACCTGCATATTTTTGTCTAGGATTTGGATGTAACCTGACCCAACAAGGGATTCGGCTGTACTACGAAAACATGCGGCTAGGATATATTCTCCATGAAGTACTGGCCGACAAATAAATGAACCTGGATAATGGTAGCGTGTAATGAATTTGCCATCCAGCGTAAATCTTTTCAACGAATTGTTAACACGATCTGTAATTAACAAAGTGGGATTGTTCGCGTCACGGGTATCCACTAAAACACCATGGCTGCAATTGAATTTGTCGTCGGAATAGGTGCTTGTCTTACCACCAAAATGCCGGATATAACGCCCTGTGGAATCGTATTGTATGATGTAGTTTGCCCCATAGCCATCGGCTACATAGATATCCCCATTTTTGGGATTGATAGCAGTTTCTGTCGGCAAAAATTGATTAGGCGCATCGTATACACCAGTCTCTTTCGGATATTCAATTTTAAATATTTCACGACCTTTAAGATCTGTTTTAATCACCTGGTGGCGTGCTGTATCGCAGATCAATAAATATTGTTCTCCCCCTTCATTCAGAATGGAAAGTCCATGGCCCCCTGGGTAGGAATGCCCCCATGTATCTAAAAGTTTTCCAGATTTGTCATAAATTAAGACATTGTTCTTCGTTTCATTCGTCAAAAGGATTAATCGCCCTTTGGCATCTTCCACCATTTCATGGCAGTCGTTGACGGGATTTTTCCCGGCATCTAGAATTCCCCAGTTGGGAATAACTTTATATCGAAATGATCCATGGCCAAGAATGATTTCGCCGGCCTTAGGGGCTATTTTTTTCATAGACTGAGTTGGTAAAATCGAACCACAAAGGATTGCAGCACTCGACTTGATGAAGTCACGACGCAGGATAGATAGGGTCATAGCCGAAAAGCCTTTTTCGTAGGTTGAGATTAATACCAAATATATAAGTTAAATTTTATAAATTCCTGTCAAAATACTATAAACATGAAAAAGCTACTCGCATTGATTTTGTTGCCTTTTATTTTTCAGGCCAAACCCTTGCGGGTAGGCATCGCTGGGATGACTCACGGCCATGTGGGGCAGGTGTATACGGCCATTAAAAAGCCGCAAGCAGATGTGATTATTGTTGGCTTTGCGGAGCCTAATAAGGAATTAGCCCTTTCGTTATTGAAGAAGCAAAATCTTCCCGACTCCTTATGGTTTCCATCCTTGGAGGCACTCATTGCGAAAACCAAACCGGAGGCGATTGCGGCCTTCAACAGCATCTATGAACACCTCGAAGTAGTCAAGACCTGCGCACCCAAGGGAATTCATGTGATTGTGGAGAAACCCTTGGCCGTGAACATGGATCATTTGAATCAGATGAAGGCCTTGGTCGCGAAACACCCGATTCACCTCTTGACGAATTTTGAGACCACCTGGTACCCCTCGCATGCGAAGCTTTGGCAAATGGCTAAAGAAGAAAAGGCCTTGGGAACCATCCGAAAGGTTGTCATTATGGATGGACACCGTGGCCCGAAAGAAATTGGTTGTTCACCGGAGTTTTTAAACTGGTTGACCGACCCGGTCATGAATGGCGGCGGAGCGATTATTGATTTTGGCTGTTATGGCGCCAACATCATGACTTGGCTGATGGATGGCCGCAAGCCGATTTCGGTGACGGCGGTCACCCAACATTTAAAGCCGGATGTTTATCCGAAAGTGGACGACGAGGCGAGTATCATCTTGGCTTATCCGGATTGCCAGGCGATTATTCAGGCATCGTGGAATTGGCCCTTTGACCGGAAGGATACGGAGGTGTATGGAACCAAGGGAATTTTGGTGGCTGACAAAACAAATAAAATGCGGTACGTTACGGGAGATCGTTTTGGCCAGGAAGGGATGTTGGAGTTGAATCCACTGCCACATGATGTCTCGAATGTATTTCCCTATTTGGCGGCGGTCGTTCAGGGGCGCGTAAAATCGAAAATGGATTTGTCGTCCTTTGCGATCAATCAGGTTGTGGTGGAGATTTTGGAAGCCGCAAGGGAGTCGGCGAAAACAGGGAAACAGGTAGTTTTAAAATAAAATGGACCGACAAAAAAGTGTAAAACCTAGTTTTAAACTATATTTGCGGAAACAAAACAAGCGCACGTATGATTATTGAACCTAGAATGAGAGGGTTTATCTGTCTGACATCTCACCCTAAAGGATGTGAGCAGAATGTTATCAATCAAATTAACTACGTAAAATCAAAAGGATCGATTGAGGGCCCTAAAAAGGTCTTGGTGATTGGAGCATCGACCGGTTTTGGTTTAGCCTCTCGCATCACCAGTGCGTTTGGTTCGAATGCCGCGACGATAGGCGTGTTCTTTGAAAAGGCACCATCAGAAGGAAAAACAGCCTCTCCGGGCTATTACAATAGTTTAGCGTTTGAAGCACAAGCGAAGCAAGCAGGGCTATATGCGAAGAGCATCAATGGCGACGCTTTCTCAAATGAAGTGAAAGCGCAAACAATCGATTTAATCAAAGCGGATTTAGGTCAAGTGGATCTAGTGATCTACAGTTTGGCATCTCCGGTACGTCAGCACCCTGTGACGGGCGTGTTGCACCGTTCGGTGTTGAAGCCAATCGGTGATACATTTAGCGACAAGACGGTTGATTTCCACACGGGGATTGTTTCTGATGTGACGATTACCCCTTGCAATGAAGAAGATATTGCAAATACGGTAGCTGTCATGGGTGGTGAAGATTGGCAGATGTGGACAAATGCCTTGTTGGAGGCCGGTGTCTTAGCCGATGGCGCAATGACTGTTGCTTATTCTTACATTGGGCCAAAAGTAACCGAGCCCGTTTACCGCAAGGGAACCATCGGTATGGCGAAAGATCATTTAGAGGCGACTGCCTTCAAGATCACGGAAGATTTAGCTAAAATCGGTGGAAAAGCATTCGTTTCGGTGAACAAGGCTTTGGTAACGCAGGCAAGTTCTGCGATTCCTGTGATTCCATTATACATTTCTTTGCTTTACAAGATCATGAAGGCTAACGGCTCCCATGAAGGATGTATCGAGCAAATCCAACGTCTATTCAGCGCGCGTTTGTATACGAATGGTGGAGTTCCTGTCGATGAAAAAGGACGTATCCGCATCGATGATTGGGAAATGGATGATGCCGTTCAAAAAGAAGTGGCGGAATTATGGAAAGGCGCAACGACCGAAAACCTTCCAGCCATTGGCGATTTGAATGGATACAAATCGGATTTCTTGAATCTATTTGGATTTGGTTTGGACGGCGTGGATTACGCGGCGGAGGCCAATGAAAATGTAGCGATTCCGGGTTTAATCACGGTAGAAAAATAAAAGGAAAGCCATCTGCGCAGATGGCTTTTTTAGCTCATGTCTATTTTTGAACGTATGCTTGCTGGGGGAATTATTCCCAATTCAGACCCTGAATGGTCGGACGTCTGGGCGATTGTCAATCAAACCATCGCGCTATCTGCGAAGCTAAATTCGAGTACCTCGGTTGATGAAATCCGAACCGTTTTGTCCGAAATTTGGGTACAGGACATCGATTCAAGCACAACAATCTTGGTTCCCTTTTCGACCAACTTTGGAAAACATACGCGCATCGGTAAAAATGTTTTTGTCAATCACGGGTGTTCCTTTTTGGATTTGGGAGGAATCACGATTGAGGATGATGTGCTTATCGGACCTCAAGTGAAGTTGGTGACCGAGAACCATCCGGTGGACCCTGCAAATCGCAAGAGCTTAGATCTAAAAGCCATCCATATACAAAAGAATGCTTGGATTGGCGTTGGAGCCATTATTTTACCGGGCGTGACGGTAGGCGAAAATGCCATTGTGGCCGCCGGTGCCGTGGTGACGCAAGACGTGCCAAGTAACACGATCGTTGGGGGTGTACCCGCGAAGCACATCAAAAATATCTAGACAAACTTTTCAAGTAAGAGCGTTCCGAGTAAACCCACCACGGCTAAGATGGTCTCCATGATTGTCCACGAGCGCAAGGTGTTTTTGATGGATACGCCAAAGTATTCCTTGTAAAGCCAGAATCCCGTATCATTCACGTGTGACATGACCATCGAGCCCGCCCCAATGCTCAAGGCAAGGAGGTTGGGATTCGTTCCCGTTTGTGCCAAGAGTGGCAAAATCAAACCCGCCGTGGTGATGCCCGCGACGGTCGAGGAACCCGTCACAATCCGCAGAATCGCCGCAATTCCCCAAGCAATCACTAAGGGATTGAGGGGAGAGTTGTGGACGCTGGCCAACAATGCATCACCCACATGCATCGATTGCAACATTTCTTTAAAGGCTCCCGCGCCGGCGAATGTTAAGAGCAAAGGCGCGACTTCTTTGATGGCATCCAAGAGCCAAACTTGCATGGTCGACCAATCGATTTTCCGCTGGAAACCCAAGAGGTAAATGGCCATAAAAAGCGAAATGAATAAGGCGACAATCGGCTCGCCGATGAAATCCAAGACGGTCGATTGATTCTTAAAGACTGACTTCAATGCAATGAGTAGCACGGGCAACAATAGCACCCAAAGGCTACTCATCAATCCCGGGTTTTCGTTCTCGGAATTTACCTCCACAAAGGACATGGGTTCCGATGGAATGTTTTTGAGTGTTTTTCCAAAAAGCCAGCCTGATGTTAACATGGCCGGTATGGAAATGAGGATTCCGTAACCTAGGGTCACACCCATGTCGGCCCCCGGCAAATGCGTCACCAAATAATAAGGCGCCGGATGCGGAGGCAGGAATCCTTGGGTAATTGAAAGAGAGGCCAGCATTGGAATTCCTAGGTAAACCGCCGGGATTTGATATCGTTGAGCGGTCGAGATTACGAGCGGAGCGAGCAACAGAAAAGCGACCGAATAAAATAAGGGAAGTCCCACGATAAAGCCGATAATCATGAAGGCGACGGGAAGATTTTTTGGCCCAAATAGGCCAACGAGAAATTCGGAGATGACCCAGGTGGCCCGACTTTTTGCTACCATTTTTCCGAGCATGGCACCGAGGATGATGATGGGTACAATGGAACCGAGCGTATTGCCCATGCCTTTTTGGATGGCGGCCATGCTGTCATCAATCGACATGTTTCCAGCGATGCCGAGTCCGAGGGAGACCAATAGGAAAGCTAAAAATGCCTGCAATTTCGCCACCGAGATCAGGAGGACTAAACTAATGATTGCCAGGCTGATGAGAATCCAAATGCTCATGCGAAATATAAGCTTGTTTTTACGAAGATGGGAAATGACTCGCAGAATTCCCTGATAAATCCGCGATAAATTTGAACATGTTCCCTTACATTTGGTTTACATTTCTGAATTCAACATAATCTATGAAAAAAGGTATTCAATTTATTCTCCCTCTCCTGTGTTTGATCGCATCAACGACATCGGTCTTCGCACAAAATGCAAAAGCAACTGACAAAAACGGTCCCACTAAGCCCATTGATTCGGTCGCGGTGAAAAAACCGGCCTCTAAAATCAAGGCCTACGAACAAGTCATTACGAAGGAAGCCAAATCCAAGAAGGGCTTGTTTACGACCCATCAAGTAGGGGATAAATATTATTTCGAAATACCTAAAAAACTCCTGAACAAAGACATGCTTTTGGTGAGTCAAATTGCCAAACTTCCCAGTGGTATTGGTGGAGGGTATGTCAATGCAGGCACATCTTCGCGCGAGCAGCTCATTGTTTGGGAGAAATTCCAAGAAAAGATTTTAATCAAAGTTAAATCCTATGCGGCTGTAGCTGCTGATTCCCTGCCGATAAGTCTTTCTGTCAAAGCGAATAATTACGAACCGACGCTTTACGCGTTTGATATTGAAACCTACAGCAAGGATTCATCCATGGTGGTAGACGTCACCAAATTTTATAGCAGTGATATTCCGGCGATGAGTGGTTTGGATGCCAACTTACGGGAGACACATAAGGTTAAAAACCTAGATCCATCGCGTAGTTTTATCCGTTCCATCAAATCCTTCCCATTGAACATTGAGGTGTTGCAAGACTTTACCTTCAATGCTTCCAAGCCTTCGGCGACACCTTACACGGAAACCATCAGCATGCAGATGAATCAGTCTATGATTCTTTTGCCAGAAAAGCCGATGAAGCCGCGTTTATTCGATCAGCGTGTGGGTTATTTCACGCAAAAGCAATACGATTATTCGAGTGAAGAATTGAAGTCGGACCAAAAAACCTACATCCAGCGCTGGCGTTTGGAACCCAAAGACATGGAGGCTTACAAACGAGGCGAATTGGTAGAACCTATCAAACCGATCGTTTATTACCTGGATCCTGCCACGCCGATGAAGCTTCGGAAACACATGAAAAAAGGGGTGGAGAATTGGCAAAAAGCTTTCGAGGCAGCTGGGTTTAAAAATGCGATTATTTGCAAGGATCCACCGACCAAAGAAGAAGACCCTGATTTCTCGCCAGAAGATATTCGGTATTCGGTAATTCGTTACGTGGCAAGCACGACGCGTAATGCAACGGGTCCTAGTGTGGCCGATCCACGTTCGGGGGAAATTATCGAGAGTGATATCATTTGGTACCACAATCACTTGCGCTCATACCGCAACCGCTTTTTATTAGAGACGGGCGCATCGAATCCGAACGCACGTACCTTGGATACCCGCGAGGAGGACATCGGCGAAATGATGGAAATGGTGATCTCGCACGAGGTGGGCCACGCCCTTGGATTCCCGCACAACATGGGGGCGAGTAGTTCCTATGAGGTGGAGAACTACCGCAAGGCCGACTTCACAAATAAGGAGGGAATCTCGGCGAGTATCATGGACTATGCGCGTTTCAATTACATCGCACAGCCGGAAGACAAGGGCGTACGTTACATTCGCCAAATGGGACCTTACGACGATTATGCCGTGAACTGGGGTTACCGTGTTTTACCGGATGCCAAGACACCGGAAGACGAAGTGCCTACGTTGGACAAGTGGATTGAGGCCAAAGCGGGTGATCCGAGATTCCGTTTTGGAAATCAAGGAACGACCTTTGACCCGAGTTCGCAAACGGAGGATGTGGGGAATGACCCCGTTCGTGCGAGTACTTATGCCGTGAAGAACTTGAAATATGTGGCCAAAAATCTTTCGGATTGGACGAGCAAAAAGACGAATGATTATGAGGATTTGATTGAATTAAACGATGAATTATTGGGTTGCTGGTCGCGCTATGTGGGCCACGTCACCACAATGGTGGGGGGTGTATACGAGCAATATGCGAAACCGAATCAAAATATTTCGACCTATGTGCCGGTGCCGAAAGCGAGCCAACAAGCGGCGGTGAATTGGATCATCAACAATGCCTTTTCAAATGTAGATTGGTTGATCAATAAAGACGTGGTGACGCATCAAATGGCTGGCTATACGGATCGCATTCGCAGTCTGCAAGTAGGTCCTTTGAACCGGATGTTGAGCCTTGAGACTTTCGCGCGTTTGGACAACAGTGGATTGACTTCGGCAAATCCTTACAAGACGATTGATTTGTTCCAAGATTTACGTGGTGGTATCTGGTCGGAATTAGCGAAAGCCAAGAGCATCGACCGTTACCGACGAAATTTACAGAAGGCTTATTTGGAGCGGATGAAGGCGTTGATGACCGACCAAGCTCCTGCTCCTGCGGCAGCTCCCGGTGGGCCGGCACGCGAAAGCTATCCGATAGCGCAATCCGATGTTCGTTCGATTGTTCGTGGCGAATTGAAGGAGTTATTGGCGGCCTTGCAGGTGGCTAAAGTCAAGTATGCCGATAAAGAAACAGCCTACCATTTGGCAGACTGTATCGATCGAATTCAGACGATTTTGAATCCAACCAAAGCCCTGAAATAGGGGCTTTGGTTTTATTCCAATAAAGCATTTACACACCAAAGCAAGGGGCCTTGGCCGTGTAAATCACCCGTGATGCGCTTGCGATCGAGGTAATATTGGTGGTCATTTTTCTTATTGGTCCCCTCGCAAATCTCCGTCAGGTCACCGTTTTCATTGATGTAATCCTGCAATTTGATCCAGGCTTTTCGTGCCGCGGTTCCGTAGGTCTTTTCGTCTAGCCAACCTTTTTTCACCCCGACGATGAAGGCATAGGTGAACATGCCCGTGCAAGACGTTTCCGGCCAGGCATTCGGGTCATTGATCAATTGATGCCACATGCCGTTTGGGTCTTGGTGTTTTAATAAGACGCTCATCATGTTTAAATATCCACGCATGATGCGAGGGCGGTGTGGGTTGTCTTTTGGGAGAACTTTAAGCAGGTCGGCCATGCCGGCGGCCAACCAGCCATCGCCGCGTCCCCAATAGAACGGAACGTCTGGTGCATGGTAGAAAAGCCCATCCTTGTTTTGGAGGGTGTCCAAATAGGCCACCATTTCATAGGCTGCGCGGTCGATGTATTTCCGGTCTTTTGTCGTTTCGTAGGCTTTGGCCTGCACGGCGGTGATCATGTACATGTCGTCCATCCAGAAGCGGGTGACCCAACTTAATCCGGCGGCATACCAGTTTCGGACCTCGGGTTTTAGGGCTGCGTATTCCTCCGGACTCAAGGTTTTGAATTCTTCATCCGCATAGGCCATGCCTAGCGTTTTGAATTCTTGTTTTCCATTTTCCAAGTAGACTGCCAATGGAATCGCACCAAAAACGAAGTTGTCCACGTGGTTTTTCTTCGGTTGAAGGTGGGCTTCCTCTTTGAGTAGCAAATCGGTTTTTGCGTAAAGGCGCGCTTGTAAATCTTTATCGTTGGTCTTTTTTGCAAAACCCAAAGACCCTAACCAGGTACAGACATCCGGGTAGGTAATCTGCGTAGCCGGGGGATTGGGGAAGGTCACGCCATAACGGGAGTGTGGAACGGCCATGAAGCGCTCGGCGGTACGTTTGCCCACGGTGATGGGGTCGGCTTTTTTAGGCCAATTGGTAAATACTTTTTGCGCCATCAGGGGCGCGCTGATCAACAGAAGTAGAAGGATTTTTTTCATGCTTATTTGGCACCATCGAGGGTGCTTTGTTTAGTTTGATCGATTTGAGCGGCTTTGCCTTTGGCGTTTGAAATTTTCAATACGACGGCATTGGGCCATTTGTTATTGGTATAGAATCGCTGCCCATTCACCGCACTAATGGTCAGCCCGAGCGGTCCGGGGCTGACATAGGTTTTGGCGTCAAAATTCTGCTTGTATTCCACTAATTCAGCTTTATACCCGAGAATTTCCACGGTTGTTTTCTCGTTGCCGATGATATTATTCAACACGAAATTTTTCCGTTCGCCGTATTTCCAATCTTCCGGGGAAGAGCGCAGTATGAAGGCATAAATGTATTTTTCGTCGTTCGACTGCGTGTACCAAACCCCTTCTTCGAGGATGATGGGCAAGGGTTTCACGGCATAAATCGCCTCCGAATAGGCGAAGTTCCACAGGGCGATTTCACGTAAGATGGCTTCCTGTTCGATTTGAATTTCGCCGTTAGGTTTCGGACCTACGTTCAGGAGAAAGTTCCCGCCTTTGGCGCGGATTTCCGCCAACATATTGATGACTTGCGTGCCGGATTTTTGCGGATCGTTGGTGGGTTTATACTGCCAGTCGGTCCCCATCGTATAACATGCCTCCCAGGGACGCGGCAAGGCCGTGTTGGGAGTCGTTTGTTCCGGGGTTTTCATCGCGTCGCGGGTGATGACTAAATCGGGATTAATGGACCAAGCGAATTCGCGTAGACCGTCACCGGGTCCGTCGATGAAGAGGATATCGATTTTGCCGTATTGGGTTAATAATTCTTTGAGCTGGGCCTTGTCGTATTCCATCAAACCGGGATTGGTTTTTGGGTAATGGGCAGGATCTTGTGCGCGGCCGATGGGTTGCTGGTGTTTGTGTAAATAGTAGAAATCATCCGGGGAAAAATAGAGTCCCACGGCGATGCCTTCGGCGCGGTAGGCCTCAACGATCTCTTTGGTGATGTCCCGTTTGAAGGGGGTATTCATCACGTTGAAGGGCGTGGTTTTGGTTTGGAACATGGCGAAACCGGCGTGGTGTTTCGCGGTAAAAACCACGTATTTCATACCGGCGAGCTTGGCCAAACGTGCCCAGTCTTTGGGCTTAAATTGTTCCGGATTGAAATAGTTGGGAAGTTCCTGAATGTACTTTTCCACGTAGGCGTCGGACGCACCGGCGAGGGAGTGGCTAATGACACTGCCTAAACTTACGTCGACATTCCAGTGGATAAACATCCCGAAACCAAGGTCTTGAAACCATTGTACCCGTTCGGGTTTATTGGCGGTTTGCTGGCCGAAAACGGGTAGGCTCAGCAAGCAGAGCAACAGCAACTTTTTCATAAATAGGTTTATTTATTACAAAAGAAGTCAGTCGAAGAAATCTACCTTATTTTCGAACGTAAGTTTCTGTTGTCTGTTTCCCGTCACCGTCTGTAAACACGAAGGTATAATTGTTGTTGACCCAGGCGTATTTGACGGTGTAGGTTTTCGCATTCAACGTGTAGGTCAATAAATAGGAAGTTGGCGAAAGCGTCTGAAAATTGGTAATCGATGCTCCCTTTAAGGCCGTCAACGCGGGCCGAACAACACTGGTAAATGCTTGGGGTAAAATCTGATTTTCGGGTGCGGGTGTTGTCGGGTCTGTTGTGACTTTCCCACGCATGTTTCCGATGACATAAGGGTAATCGGAGGTTCCATGATAATGGTAAATATTATTCGTACCCACGTGTCCATGATTCGCATCTAAAGTTTTCATACTGCTTCCATCGGGTTCTTTCTCGCCATATACGGCGAAACCATCCAAGGCGAAAGCGATGGGTTTTAAACCTGAACGCGCACTCAAATGGAGTGGTGCCGCATGGTAATGGTAATCATCCGCTCGACCACAGTGACCTCCCCATTGATCCAATTCGCCAATTGCATAGGAGTCTTCCCCTCGGTTATTTAAGGCATTGAAAATAGGAATCCCATTGACTGCTAAAGCGACGGCCCCTTTCATGAAGTTGGACTTTGTGCTTAATGGGTTGGTTTCATAGACGGGACTTAACGGAATAGACCAGTGGTTGGAGCCCGTATAAGGCTGGGGGATGGGGACTTGTTGTTGCCAACTGGTAATTCCGACCATCATGTTATGCTCTGGCATTCCATTTGAATTGACGTAATAATAGGTAGCGTCGTAATTGGTCGAAATGGTATTTTTGTAGGGAGCGAACGCGGAGTCGAGAAAGCTGGTACTTGTTTTAGGTATGGTGGTTGAGCTAGTAGGCGAAACGGGAGCGATGGCAGTCTCTGTTTTACAAGCCCAAGCGATAAGTATCAAATAAGCTAAGCCGGCAGGTGCTTTGATTCGAATGGTTTTGATTCGAGTAAAAAGATAGGAAAGCAGTATTCCCAGCAAGACAATTCCTCCCCATAAGAATAAAAAGGATAGTGGACTAGGGCTGACGGATAGCGGATGAATTTTCTGATAGCGAGCTAATTTAATTTCGGCAATTCGTCGATCATTATGCGCTAAATCAGTCAAGGGGATGGTGATTTTTTGGCCATGTAATTGCTCCAAAATGATTTCGGTTTCGGAGCCGAAAGTAAAATTACCTTCAACTGTTTGCCCGTTTTTCAGATGCCAAACCTTTAAAAAATCACCCTGTGTATAATGGCCTCCCTCATGAGCTTGCATGAAAAAAGGACTTATCAATAAGCAAAAAAGAAGGAGTCGTTTCATGATTATGGTCGGGTGTAGGTGACAGACATTACAGACTTTGCCAATGTTTTTGTTGAGATGGCTTCTAGTAAGACATCCATGGTTATCTTATTGGGAGCAAGTGTGATAGTCGGCTGATCCGATAAGGCATAGACAGTAATCACATAGATTTTGGCACCTGGCCCTTGGGAGCATGGTGGCGTATACGTGTTTTTCCCATTAACGGTGTTGATTCCCCAAGACCCAATATTGGTTGAATTTTCAGGAAATTCTACGACTGAAGGCCCAATATTAAATACACACATATAGACATGTTTGTCACCCGTCGGAGGAATGTGGTGCATTGTTATCGCATAAGCCTTTGTTCCTGCCGGGGGATTTTTCCAGGCTAATGCTGGCGATATGCTCGCTCCATCACAAGTATATTTTTGAGGAAATTCACCATTTGCGGTGAAGGTTGGACTGTATGCTTCAAAGCTTGTTGGGACCGTTGGCGTGACGGCCTCTTCCTTTTTGCAAGCCAAGCAAACCAAACAAAGGAGGTAAATGGCGAGTTTTTTCATGTTAGTCGATGAGAATGATTTTTCCAGATTGTTTTGGGCTTTGCTGGCCCGACAGTTGGTAGATATAATTCCCCGCCGGAACCCGACGATTATTTTCGTCGGTACCATCCCAAATTACTTGAAAGCTACCATCTTGCACAGGATTATTGCTTAACAATTGTTTAATCAATAGGCCATTCATGGAGTAGATTGACAAATTGATTTTATCGGGGGTCTTCAATGCAAAAGATAAAGTTGTGCGTTGTTGGGCTGGATTCGGATAAACGATTTCGTTGATGTAATTGCTATTCCAAAGCACCAAGTTGTTCGTTTTCTCATCGTAACAATTCTTGGCTCCGATGAAATACGTGGCGGAAATGTCTCTATTTTTTCGAGTTGCAGTTTCGTTTTTGGGCAGGTAAGCTCGGACATAATCGACTTTGACTCCGTCTGCACTTACGTTCACTCGAAGATGTCCCGTATTGGGATAGATTTCGCCCTTGACGTAACCATATTCGCTGGCTTGATTGGCTGTGGCAAATACAGGATGACTGGGTTGCGGGGTTTCTTGATAGACAAGGCAGTCTTTATCTTGCTTAGCGAAGAAGTGGTCATGTCCGTGAAAGAAAATAGTGACCCGGTTTTCGGTCAGTAGATCTTTGATGGGCTTGTACCAACCCGCACGATTTTGAGCAAAACCATCGCTTCCATTCAGGTTCTTGCCTCCCCATTCGTATAAATCGGCGAACTCGATTCCTCCACGGCCGTTGGGGTCACCGCCGATCAACTGGTGGGCAAATACGAATTTAAATTTGGCTTTGCTTTTTTCAAGGCTTGCGCGGAGCCATTCGTACTGAGTCTTTCCGAGGGTCCAGCGCCAACCGTTCGCTGCATCAGGTTTTGTAGTGGTATACCAATAGGGATCCAAAATGATGAACTGGGCATCTCCCCAAGTAAATTCATAGTAGTTGTCGCGCAGACCAATGTAAGTATGATTGGTTTGGTCTCCTGTATAGAAGTCGTTCGGAGACGGATTCATGAAAAACTTTTTCCGGTCGAGTGTTCCCCAAACGGCAATGTTGTTCGCCGTATTATTAAGATTCCATCCGGCTTCGCCTTCATGATTTCCCATGGAAATGTAAATGGGGACGGTATGGCTAATTGTTTCGTAGTAGTTACGGAAGAGTTTACTGCGGTAGGTAATCGTGTCTTTGGGAATTACCCCAGCTGCATTTTTCAGTTTATCGGTCATTAAAATATCACCCAAATCAATCATAAAATCTGGCTTATCGGCCAATTGATTTTGAAGACATAGACGGAATAAGGCTGAGTCGCTTTGTTCGTCTAAATGTGGGTCAGCTTGAACGATGAAGGTAAAGTTTGAATTACTCGTGCGCTGTGTTTGGAAGCTAAATTCGGGCCTTGATGTGATAGCGTTGCTGTTGGGAATTCGGTATTGAATTCGGTAGTAATATTTGGTGTTTGAGGTTAAATTATCGACGACTAATTCATTTGGTTCTTGTGCTTTGGAGGTTTGCCAAGGGGTTTGGTTCGTGTATTTCCCGGGGCTTGTTCCGTATTGGACAGCGGCTTCCATATCAACATCAAAAAACACTTTTATGGCGATTGATTTTTGAGTCGTTTTCCCCAAAAATTCCTTGAATATCATTTTTTGGCCACAGAGAATATGACCCAAACCCAACAAAACCAAGAGCATGATTTTTTTCATATCAATGTTTGATAACGAGTTTTTGTTTGATTACTTGATCATCCGCTTCCACTTGTAAGACATAGCTTCCATTGGCTAGATTTTTCGTCGAGATATTGGGATTCGTACCATGGATGACTCGTTCGCCCAAGAGGTTGTAAATGGTAAAATTGATCGAAGAAAATTTGCCAGGGAGTTCCACAAAAATTTGATCCTGGGCAGGGTTCGGTATGATTTTTAGGCCACCGTTTGGTTCATTTGTATTTTCCAATACCAATGGTGTTGTGGGAGTGCTGGGTGTTGATTGGGTCCCTAGCGTATAGGTGAAGCCGATTTCTTGATTTTGCCTTCCCCCCGTTTTGGTGTCGGCAGGCAGATAGGCTCGTACAAAATCTACCTTAACATTATCGGGATTTACGCTTACGCGCATGTGACCTGATCCACCTCTTTGATTGGCCGTATAGGCATCTGCATTGGCAAGCATGCCAATTTCGTAGGTGGAATCACTGGGCATCCCAACTTCTTGGTATACGATGCCGTCTAAATCTTCTTTGGCAAAGAGGTGGTCGTGGCCTTGAAAAAAGATTGATACCCCTGTATCCTTAAATACTTGGTGGATGGGTTTTCCCCAGCCGGCTCTATTTTTGTCGAAGGAATAGGTTTTCCCATCTCCTTCATAGCCTCCCCATTCGTATAATTTAGCATTGGTTAGGGCGCCTCGATCTTGGCCACGGATGTGGTGGGCAAATACGAATTTGTATTTCGCTTTACTTCCTTCCAGGGTGGAGCGCATCCAATCGTATTGTTTTTTGCCGAGGGTCCAATCCCAGGTTTTGGGTTTCTCGGAACTGCCATCGATGGATTGATAGCGGTAAGCGTCAAGCACCACAAATAAGGCATCTCCCCAAGTCCAGGCATAATAATTTTCTGGGCTCCCTACGCCGTAGTCTTCGATATCTTGATTCCCCGAATAGAAGGAATTAGGGGATGGATTGGGATAATAATATTTACGCCAAAGCGTTGCTTGAATAGTCAGGTTATTGGGAGGATTATTTTTGATGTAGTAATTGTTTTCCCCTTCGTGATTTCCCATACAGAAAAAGAAGGGAACCGAATGACCGATATTGGCTAAAAAAGGTCGGTAGTTGGCGTGCAAGGTTTTCAGTTCCGCTGATGTAATGGTCGTAGGATTGTGATCATCTCCAAAAGTATCCCCGAGCGACAACATAAAATCGGGCTTGTCTTTGAGCTGATTTTCAAGACAAATTCGGTATAAATTATCGACTCCTTTCTTATCGTATAGGTGTTCGTCGGCCTCTACTGTGAAGGTAAAACTCGTACCCGGATTCCGTTGGGTGATAAAGGAATATTCGGGGCTTGGGGTATAGGAGCTTCCACCTTTTAAACGATATTGAACGCGGTAATAATAGCGAGTATTCTTAATGAGCCCTTCGATATCGAGCTCTTTGGGGACATTTGCATTTTCCGTGTACACGATACTTTTCGTAGCATAGTTTCCACTTTGTGTGCCATATTCGAGGTAATATTCGATGTTTTGATCAAACAAGACACTGAATGTCATGGTTTTGTCGGTAGGCCTGCCCAATAGCACCGAATATTTCTGACTTATTCCCAGGAATGGGAGGCAAAACAGTAACAGGAGTTGTAAGTGAGTCCTCATTGATGATAAGTATAACAAACTAAAAGTTATATACTTACTTTAATTACGAAACCAAAGAGTAGACAAACTAGTAAATTCAGAAGATGAATGACAACATATTAAAATACTAGTTATGATAAATTATCAGCAAAAGGCTGGCTGTAATGTCTTTTGCCCGTTGCCTGGTATAGCGCATTCGCTAATGCCGCAAAAACAGGTGGGTAGGCGGGTTCCCCCATTCCTGTCGGGTCAATATCATTTTTCACAAAATGGACATCAATTTTCTTGGGAGCTTCGTGATGCCGAATCATGCGGTAGGTATCGAAATTACTGCTTTGGGGAACACCTTTTTCAATCGCCATTTTTCCATACATGGCTGCGCCAATTCCATCTACGATTCCGCCTTCTGAAAGATTTTTAGCCGCATCTGGGTTGATGACGATCCCGCAATCTACCGCACAACAAACATTTTCGATAATGGGATTGCCGTCTTGCATGCGTAATTCGAGTACATGCGCGGCATAAGAATCATGACAGAAATAGGCGGATAAGCCCATTTTTTTAGTTTTTTTCCGGGTATCC
>Ga0228702_1000736_pt1 | contig 23399 bp, 18 predicted proteins | sample McNCre217_Aug_MG_2_FD_178018 | JGI IMG/M metagenome (GOLD analysis project Ga0228702, IMG submission 178018) | Freshwater microbial communities from McNutts Creek, Athens, Georgia, United States - 20-17_Aug_MG | ecosystem: Environmental > Aquatic > Freshwater > Creek | place: USA: Georgia...
AGATTTTTTCGGTGAGCGAGAAAATGATGAGGGTCTTGGGCGTGGAGATCGATAAAGGCCGAGTGAACATGGGCACGGAGGTGATTAACTCCTACGATTGGTTTCCCGGTGGCCAGAGCAATGGCTCGAGCTAAACTAATGCCCATGGATAGGCAGGGTAGAAGTCCAGGTCCACGGGTGACGGCAATTTGATTAACCTGAGCGAGTTCGTCGCGGAAATCTTCGAGTAAAAGAGGTAAAGCTGAAAGATGCATTCGACTGGCCAAATCGGGAACCACGCCACCGAATCGCTCGTGGGTAGCAGCCTGTGAACTGATTAACTCGCGACGCAGTCCTGCTTTCGGCTCAAAGAAGGCAAGAGCCGATTCATCGCAGGAACTTTCGATGGCGAGAATCATAAGAAGATTCAGACGAAATTCTTCTCTGGCACAATCCCGTTTCGTCTCGCGATACTTAAATCTGAGGTTATCGCTCAAGGTATGGATCCCTCTGCTCGTCATCTTGCATTGGTGGAAGTGCTTCGCCACGAGGCACGGGAGGGAGTTGTGCCGTTAGTCCGTCTCATTGAGGTCGCACTTTACTGGCCGAATTTGGGTTATTACACATCGACAAACACGCGAGTTGGTAAATTGCCCGGGACGGATTTTACGACTGCTGCTGCACTTGGTCCTATGTTTGGTGAATTAGTGGCTAGTGCAGCAGAATCATTTTTAGGCGATTTATCGAACTATGCGTTGGTGGATATAGGAGCCGAGCCCAACCAATCACATTTTTCTACCGTAGCGGATCGGTTCGCTCACTGCCAAACGATACGCTATGGAGAGAGTATGACTTTTCCTCCTCGAGCGGTTTGCGTGGCGAATGAATTGTTAGATGCTCAGCCCTTTCATCGCTTACAGTTTCATCAGGGCCGGTGGGTCGAAATCGGAGTAAGAGTTGATAGGGAGGAACTGAGCTTTGTTTCGTTACCATCTTTTTCTTCTGCACGGATAGCGCAGTGGTCGGAGAAGTTGCCACCCGCTACAGAGGGGTGGATCTTGGATGTGCCCCTCGCTGCGGGAACCATTTTGGAAAATCTTCTTTCTCCCGGTTGGTCTGGGATGGTGATGTTTTTTGATTACGGGAAGACTTTAGCTCAGTGTCTTGAGACGTCCCCCGTGGGTACTGCGCGGGCCTATGTGAAACATCAACTTTCAGGAGACATATTGCATCATTTAGGTTCACAGGATTTAACCTGTCATGTGTTATGGGATCAGCTTGAGCCCCTCTTAAAAAAGCATGGTTTTCGAGATGTTGGGCTCGAAAGACAGGAGGCTTTTTTTGTTAAATATGCTGGAAAAGAAATGGAGCGAATTGCACAAGGGGGTGATTGGGAGAGCAGGGGTCGTTTGCGCGCCTTGACTCACCCAGCCCATTTCGGTTCGAAGTTTCAGGTTTTATTCGGTATTCGTTAAAAATCTCTAATTTGAGGCTTTTTTTGAAAGCCGTTCTCGACCTTCAAGGAACTTCTCTTTGTATTCATTGTTACAACTAAAAGCTATGCGGTTATTTTCCCTTCTTTTGGCCAGCCTGTGGATTGGCACTTTAAGTGTTCAGGCTGAGACCTATGTTATCCAGTCTTTCGAGGGCGATGGCTTTGGCGACTGGCAAGTCGGGGGTAAGGCTTTTGGTCTCGCACCTGTGCATGGTAAAGTCGATGGACTTGAAGGTGAACTTCAAGGTTTTGCTGGCAAAGCTCTGCTTTGTTCTGCCTCGTCAGGAAATTTGACGACTGGTGTCATAACCTCTCCCGAAATTCCTGTGATTGAGCCTTATCTCTATCTCGGTTTTTTAATCGGTGGCGGAAATCAGCCAGACAAATTAGCCGTACAGCTACTCGTCGATGGTAAAGTTGTTAAGTCAGCTACTGGAAATAACAGTTTTGTTTTGCGTCAGGAAGTTTGGAATCTTTCCGAGTACAAAGGAAAAAAAGTGGTCATTCGTGTTCTTGATGATGCCACGGGATCTTGGGGTTTTATTGCGGCCGACCAGTTTGTTTTTTCAACCGATGAGAAACCCGATTTTTCTGTGCTCGGTAACGATGATGTCGCTGACCACTTAGTTCGTGTGCCCAGTGAAGCTTCGGTCGCCGTTTTTCCTGGTTTAAACTTTAAGCAGGTAGCCGATTACAAATCAGCTCAGATTACTTCTCCCACATCGATTGCTTTTGGTAATCAGGGTCAGTTGTTTATTGCTGAGACTCATCGATTCCGTTTCGGCATCGAAGACGATCGTGATTGTCTTTATTGGTATTTACAGGACTTAGCTAATCGCACCAACGAGGAGCGGAAGGTGATGTATGAAAAATGGTCGAGTAAGAAGTCCTCCGATTATTTTACCGCTAAATCGGAAGTTATTCGCCTTCTCTCTGATGAAAAACCCGATGGCACATATGCCAAGTCGTCAGTATTTGCTGACAACTTCCGCGATATGCTGGATGGCACGGCGGGTGGAGTTTTTGCTTGGGATGATACGGTTTATTTTGCCTGTATTCCAAAGCTCTGGATGTTGCGAAATCCCAATCAGAGTGGCGTATCGAATGAGCGCAAAGTAATCGAAGAAGGTTTCGGGGTTCGGGTTTCCTTCTCGGGTCACGACATGAATGGTTTTGTTCTCGGTTACGATGGCCGTCTTTATGGGACCATTGGTGATCGAGGATTTAATTTAACCACAAAAGAAGGGCGTAAGTACGATCACCCTGATATCGGTGCGGTATTCCGTTTTGAACCTGATGGCACTCAGTTTGAGGTTATCTATAAAGGTCTGCGAAATCCCAAAGAGTTTGCTTTCGACCAATTTGGTAATGCCATCACTGTCGACAATAACTCTGACCAAGGAGATAAAGCTCGTCTCGTTTATGTCGTTGAGGGCGGGGATTCAGGTTGGGAGATGGAGCATCAGGCAATGCACACTTTCCACCGTGAAATCGGTCTCGAGCGTCGACCTCCCTCTCGCTGGATGGATGAGCGCATGTGGGAGACGCAGAATCCCTCTCAGCCTGCCTATATGTTGCCACCTGTGGATTACCTCTGCGCAGGACCTTCGGGTTTAACTTATAATCCTGGGGCTGGCTTCTTGGAGTCGGAAGTGGGTCACTTCCATATTTGCGATTACCGCGGTTCTTCCAGCGCCTCGGGTATCTGGTCTTTTAAGATTGAGCCTTTAGGTGCAGGGATGCGTATGGCACATAAACACCAGCTCATTTGGGGTTTGGCTGCTACGGATATTGAATACGACTGGAAGGGGCGCTTGTTTATCTCGGACTTTATCGGAGGATGGGAGTCTCATGAAGCGGGTCGCGTTGTGAGTTTAACGGCTGATAAACCTCATCTGACAGAAGCGGCCACCCAAGTGTCTTCTTTGATACGTGAAGGTTTAAATAAGAAAACCTCCGCTGAACTCGCACAGCTGTTAAGTCACGCCGATCAACGCATTCGTTTGCGTGCACAACTTGAGTTAACTCGACGTCCTGAAGGTTTGGCGATTTTTGAAAAAGCCACCCAGTCAAAAAATCTGATTGAGCGACTGCATGGTATTTGGGGCTTGGGGATTTTGTCCCGTCGTGGTCCAGCCATTGCGCCTAACGATGTTTGGAATAATACAACTCCAGCGGTGGCCTCGGTTGAGGATCGTACAAAAGCAGCCAAGATTCTCGTTCCTCTTCTTGCCGATGCTGATGTCGAAGTCCGGTCTCAGGCTGTTCGAGCACTATCGGAGTCTCCTCTCGTAGGCAACGATTTGCCATTGGGTAAGTTAATCCTCGATCCCTCTTTGCGTGTGCGTTCTTTTGCGGCAATTGCAGCGGGACGAATGGGGGCGGACAAGTTCTTGCCAGAGGTCTTCAAAATGCTTCAGGAAAATGCTGATGTTGATCCAGTTTTACGTCACGCCGGATCCATGGCTATTGATGGAATGTGTAAGACCGCTGAGCAATTGGATGCTGCCATTAAACACGAGTCGGCCTCGGTGCGCTTGGCTACGGTAGTCACCTTGCGTCGTCGCGCTGATGCTAGTGTGGAGCGACTGGTGCAAGACTCTTCAACTCTTGTCGCGGATGAGGCTATTCGAGCGATTAATGATAAAGACTTGAAGTCGGCTCGACCTGCTGTCGCAGCATTGGTTGATTCGCGAAGTAAGCGGGAGTGGAGTCCTTTCATGCTTCGTCGCTTAATTCATAATGCTTACCGTGTTGGCGGTGAGGAAAATGCAGCGCGCGTTGTTGCAGTCGCGGTGGATGAAAGTGCACCTGAAGAGGTTCGTTTAGAGGCGTTACGTCTGATGAGCCTTTGGGTTGAGCCATTCCCCGTTAATCAGTTTACTGGTCATTGGTCGCCTTTACCTAAGCGAGCAACGAGCGAAGTGCACAAAGTTCTCAGCGCAGCCCTACCTCAGTTGATTAAGGGTAACTCCGAACTCATCCGTGCCACCCTCGATTTAGTTGGCAAATATCAATTGAATACTGATTCACTGCCAAATCAGACCTTGGCAAACTTGGTTGCGAATCAATACCTCACAGGGACTGCTCGATCCAAGGCCTTGGAGATGTTGTTGGCTCGTCAATCGGATGACGTTTTAGAAATTGCTAAAAAGTATACTTCAGATGTGCAGGATGATGTGGCATTAATTGCCATCGCCGAGCTGGCTCGTCAGAAACCCGAACTTGGTTTGCTTGAATATCGCAAAGCCGTAACTGCGCCTTCCGCTTACCGTCGTCAGCAGGCTTGGAAAGCCCTGGCTACATTCCAAGCGGGAGGAGTAGAGGCTCTTTTCCTTGAACAAATTAAGGCTCTTGAAACATCGAAAGGTGTATCTTCAGCGGCGATTGAATTAATGGAAGCGGCACAAGCCCGTTCGGAAGCATCCATAAAGACTGCCTTGGAAGCCTTAAAGACCTCTCTGAACAGCAATCCTGACACTTTGATGAAGTGGATGCCTTCGCTTGAGGGTGGCGATGCTTCTCATGGTTTTGCTCTTTTCCAAGCACTGCCGGCAGGGCAATGTATGCGTTGCCATAAGTACTCTGCTGACGGCCACTCAGCTGGCGGTGAAGCTGGACCTAATCTTGCTGGTGTCGCCAAACGTGGTGATCGTCGTTACTTACTTGAATCGATTGTTCATGCTAACGCCGCTGTTGCATCGGGCTATGGCGCCGTAAATATCGAATTGGTTAATGGAGGTGGTTTGACTGGTACTTTGCTTCAAGACACCCCCAACTTTGTCGATGTGGATGTCGCTGGTAATCGTTGGCGTGTTGCGCGTAGTGATATTAAGTCCATGACGCCTCCTGTGTCAGGTATGCCAGTCTTAGAGAATGCTCTTACCCCCCATGAGGTTCGTGATCTCGTCGCTTGGTTATCCACCCTAGATAAAGGTGTTCAAAAAGAAAAACTACCCGACCCCAAGCCGCTTGATATTTCTACCATCAAGCCAGTGGCACCTGTTGCTGTGGCTTCTAATATCGATTCGGCCATGATGACGGCAGGTAAAAATGCTTATATGACTTGTGCTGGCTGTCACGGTGCTAATGGCGAGGGAACAGCCATTGCACCACCGTTAGCTAGTTCTAATTGGGTCAATGGCCCCATTGATAACTTAATCCGTATTCAATTACGTGGTCTCCAAGGTCCTATTACGGTCTCGGGTAAGAAATATACGCCTCCTATGCCTATGATGCCCTTGGCTCACCAAACTGATGATCAAATTGCGGCGGTGTTGACTTATATTCGCAATAGTTTTGGCAACTCGGCTTCAGCCGTTAAGCCCGAGGAGGTCAAAGCCCTTCGCGGTGAAGTGGGTAAACCGATGCTGACCGAGGCGGATTTAATTCCGACTAAGTAATCCACTAAAGTTTCATCAGAATCTCAACGAGGGGTGCCACATAATGGCACTCCTCTTTTTTTAGGGTCTTCGAATGTGGTTAGCCCAAGCCTTCCCAGTTTCATCATAAAATTCAATCCGTTCGATGGCTTGATCGATTTCTTTATCAAGACGGGGAAGGATAATGGCGGATTGCGGATGCATCGTGTAGGTTTGTTTTGCTCCTCGCGTGATTTGACTGACTACGCGGAGGGAGCGCTGGCGAATCTCACATCTCACAATCGTGATTTCTGTGGCAATAGCGGTATCCGCATCATCGATGGCAATGACCCATTCTTTAGAAAAGTTGGGCTTGATAGCATTTAATCCATTAAGGGCTGCGGGGTGAAAGTGTTGATCAAATTGAGCTTCGTTTTCGATAATGAGGTAGCGTGGCCCAAGGGTTTTGCTGACGATAAAAAAACGCTCCAGCTTTTCGCCTTTTAAAACTTTGGTTGATGAAGGCGTGTTTGATTTAAAATAAAAATAGACGCTGAGATTGATAAACAGGGCAACAATCGCGAGGCCTGTTGCCCAGATCCAGTGCTTGTCGATTTTCATTGTTCTAGGTTAGGGAGGTTATTCCTTGGGTCAAGGTGGGGGCCTGAGCCTTGCATAACCTCATTAAGGCTGGTTAAATAAAAAAGCCCCAGGGTTCTGGGGCTTTTTGTTTGGTAACAGTGCTTCCGTTTAAGCAATGGTAACCTCTTTGGAGAGGTAAACATCCTGAATGGTGTGCAGGAGTTTCGCACCTTCTTCAATTGGACGTTGGAAAGCCTTACGACCCGAGATGAGACCTTGGCCGCCTGCTCGTTTATTAATAACGGCCGTTTTAACCGCTTCAGCGAAGTCATTGCTTCCAGAGGGACCGCCTGAGTTAATTAAGCCGATACGACCCATGTAGCAGTTGGCTACTTGATAGCGAGTGAGGTCGATAGGGTGATCGGAACTTAAGTCCGTATACATACGCTTGTCGATTTTGCCGTAGGAGGACTCGGTTTGTTGAATAGCGAGGTAGCCACCATTGTTCTCAGGAAGCTTCTGTTTGATGATATCGGCACAGATGGTTACGCCGAGGTGGTTGGCTTGGCCTGTGAGGTCAGCCGAAACATGATAATCCTTATCTTTCTTGAAAGCGCTATTGCGAGTATAGCACCACAATACAGTCGCCATGCCTTGCTCGTGAGCCATTTGGAAGGCCTTGGAAACCTCAATAATTTGGCGGTTGGATTCGGCAGAACCGAAGTAGATCGTGGCTCCGATGGCGGCACAGCCCATATCGGCGGCTTGTTTGATGGTGCCGTACATAACTTGGTCTCCTACATTGGGGTAGGTGAGTAACTGGTTATGGTTAATCTTTACCATGAAAGGAATTTTGTGGGCGTAGCGACGCGATACACTGCTCAAGACGCCATAGGTTGAACAAACAGCATTGCAGCCACCTTCGATGGCCAACTTCACGATGTTCTCGCCGTCGAAATAAATAGGATTTTTAGCAAATGAGGCGCCAGCGGAGTGCTCGATACCCTGGTCAACGGGGAGAATGGATACATACCCAGTGTTTGCGAGACGACCAGAACCGTAGAGACGTTGTAAGTTAGCTAGAACCCGATTGTTTCGATCGGAAGCACCGAAAGCGTATTCAACCCAGTCGGCACGAGGGTGATGAATTTGGTTTTTATTAATCTTCGGATTGCTGAATCCGAGAAGGGATTCTGCTTCATTGCCGAGAAGTTTTTGGATTTCGCTGTAGTTGCTCATAGTAAGAGTGTGTCGATACTATCTACAAAAGGTGGATTCTAGGCTTAGGCATCAAGCCATAATTTAGTTTCACCTCGAAAAGGTTTAGGAAGTAGCGTCTCTTGCCTAGATTCGGGCTGAACTTGACTAAATTTGCCAATCTTCCGTTACAGCCGAAGCCGGTTTGGGTAAAACGGGGTGGGGAGCTGTCACAATGTGCAAAACGGCCTGAGCGTTACCGGTTAACTCTCGAGCTCTTTTCACCGCCTGGGCGAGAGCCAAGGTGGGGTTTGTTTTGTCCCAAGGGATAACATTTTCGTACCCGATGGTTTTAACCAGACCCGCTTTTTCAAAAATTCGCATCGTTTCTGGTTTAGCCTCGCAAAGAATAAGATGACGACTGGAGGATTTTAAAGTATTGGCTAAATCTTGAAGCAATAAAACTCCATTGGCATCCAGATGATGTGCTTCACGGAATTTGAGAATGAGTACTTTTAAATTGGGGTCAGCGGATGCTCTCCGTAGGTGTTCATGAAAGGCTTGTGTGGCACCGAAATGCAAACTGCCTTCGACGTGTAGAATCGAAATGCCAGTTGTTTTTTGTCCCTTGGGTCGGTGTTTAATTTCTCCCGTTTCAGAGAAGTCGTATTCTACTACCTCGGGCTCGGAAGTCTTTTTAAGATAAAAAGCGACGGCGATTGCTGTACCAAAAAAGATGGCCACATCAAGGGGGGCGATGAGAGCGGTTATAAAAGTTGTTAGAAAGACCGCACGATCTTGGAGGCCTGATTTAAGAATCAGTTTTATGGTGGGGAAATTCGCTAATTCGATTTCAACTAAAATAACAATGATTGCCAATGAGGCTAGGGGCACAACGGCCACCCAGCTACTGGCTAAGTAGGCACCTGCCAGAATGAAACCGCCACAAAAGAGAGAAGCGAGTGCGGTGCGTGCACCACTGGAAATGTTGAGTGCGGAACGGCTAATGGAGCCAGAAGCAGCCATTCCGCCAGTAAAAGCACAAACGAGGTTAGCCATGCCGAGGCCAAAAACTTCTTGATGGAGATCGGAAGGACGGCCCGTTTTAAGTGCCGATGCACGAGCATTGGCAGTGCCTTCAATCACAATAAGCACGGCTAGGGCGAGGGCAGGGGAGAATAAAACCGACAGTGTGCGCAAGGAGAAGTCGGGTTGATACAAAGTAGTCGCAGAGCGAGCCGCATCACCGACATACAACACCAGGGCATGAGTACTTCCCTGATTATTGGCCACATTTTGCGCTAACATTGCACCGAATGTCGTAATGGCAACCGAACCTAAAATGGCTCTACCTGTGCCATAATTTTTCCGCAAAATATAGTAGGCGATTCCTGTGATAATAGCAAAACCCAACTCGGGGTTGATTAACTGCCGACCCATTTTGATGAGATACCAAAAGACTTCAGGTAAGCTTTCACCTCCATGCTCTCCTGACATGCCCACGGCAAATGGTAACTGCAGGGCAATAACTCTTAACGCCGCTGCGGCGATGTATGCGGAAATAACTGTGCGGGGGACGAAATCAACAAAGCCGCTTAATCGAAGCCACGAAGCAATCAGGAGGAAGACTCCCGTCATGAGTATGAGGGTCGGCAAAGCGGCAACGCGTTGATCGGGTGAGACAACCCCCAGCGTAGCAAATGTACCCAGAAGCATGGCTGCTGAGGCATTGGTTGGACCGGCGGAGAGATTGATGGAGCCTGTGAAGATGGCTGAAACGAGAGCGGCCACACCACAACCCACCAGCCCACACCATACCGGCAACCCTGCTTTCATGGCAAAAGCCATCGACATAGGGAAAGCGAGGAGGGCAACGTTTAACCCAGCGATTAAATCAGCCTTTAAGGAAGTTTGAGTCGTTTCCGCAAAAGCTCGACTTATCGGGAAAAATTGAGGTCTGGGTATTCTACCTAATTGTTGGGCAAGTTGGCGAAGGCGAAAAAAGATCGTGGCAGGACTAGAACTCACTCCACTTGTTTTGACAAAGTGACCAAGGCACTCAAACGCTTTTTTCGGAATTAATGAGAAACTTAGGAATCAATCTGTCCAATTAACGATTGCTGTAAAAGACCAAAACAAGAGTAACATGCTAAAGCATGACGTTTTTCATTAGGCAGATTTTCGTCATCTAAATCCTCTGCGCCTTCGAGTTGGGAGTCGGGAATGTCGGAAAAAACTAATTCACGAAGAGCGAAGCGGACGGCTGAGAGGGCACGAAGGAAGGCAAGGGATTGAGCTTCGTTCTTTAAGATAATCACGGCAGGATCCCCTTTGGCATTGGCAAAGGCAGCAGCCAAGAGGCGGGCTTCTTCTCCCGCCTGAGCCGAGAGACTTTCAGTCCAAAACGAGGCTAATTCAGAATCGCTATCGGGGATTTTGGCGCGATTAACTGAGACTCTAGCCGCCGCTGGGGCAATAAGGCGTAAAAGATCAGTCAGCACATTGCGTGCTTCAGCCGTCATGGTTAGTCTGAGTTCAGCCATTTTTTTCTAATTGTGCACTGAGGTGCCATTGTTGGAGTTCGAGAACAAACATTTCTGCTCTTTCGAGTTTGCCTGTCCACACGATGGCTCGTCCCTCATTGTGAACTATTAGCATATATTTTTTTGCTTGGGTGTGAGAGATACCCAGAACATTGGTTAAAACGATAACTACGTAATCTTGATAATTTACCGGATCATTAAGTACGACGACATTCCAATGGGGGCTAACTGAGACAACTTTTTCGGTTCCAATCTCAGGTTTAATTTTAGGTTTGGCCATCGGCAGTCAAATCTCCTGAAGAGCGTAACGATTCTTCAAGCCTCTGCAAGCCATCGATGAGATGTTTTGTTCTTTTTATCGCTTGGGGGTCGCGGGGTTTGCGTTCGATTTGACCAGCAAGATGGACCAGTCTTGTGCAGCCCATCATGCCCAGCATGCCAGAAACCGCATGGGCTTGAAATCGAATATCCTTGGGGTCGTTTTTAGCCAAGGCTGTTTGGAGTTTTTCAATAAAGGAATGGGAGTACTTGAGAAAAACACGTGCAGCACATTTTAAGTCTTCGGCCTCCTGCTCATCGGCAAGTCGAAGGTTTTTAGTAAACTCATCGATGTTGTCGGGTAATTCATTGGATTGGCTAACGACCTTGATTTTTTCGACTAGATCAGCGCCACGCAGTGGTTTTACCAAATAGGTTTCAAGACCAGCCTTTTTACAATTGGCCCGTTGGCCTGGCTCATTCATTCCCGTTAATGCAATCAAGGGGATGGGTTTTCTTTTTAAGCGTTTCTCTTCTCGACGTATGGTTGTTGCCACCTCGATGCCTCCTATAAGCGGCATTTGTAAATCTAAAATAGCGAGATCAAATTCTTTGATTCGCCAGAGTTCCAAGGCCGCCATCCCGTCGACCGTGGCACTGACCTCGTGACCAGCCCGTTTTAACTGTAAAGAAATTACTTCACGGTTTACTTCGTTGTCTTCTGCAACCAAGATGCGCAACGCACGTTCCGTTTTTTCTTTAGGTTTTACGAGAGAAGGCGTGACTTCCTTACTTCGCTTTTTGTCTTCAAGAAGATTGCGTAAAGTTTGAAGATTTACAGGTTTAGGTGCGACTCGATAGCCGTGAAAAGGGTAATCAAAATCAGTCAGCAAAATGATCGAAGAAGAACTGGTTTGAGGTAATTGTGGAGAAGTGTCTGCGGGGATATCGATAATGAGATAGTCAAAATTTTCATTACCGTTTATTTTCTCAACCTCCTCGGTGCTCTTGGCGGTTACCACTTTGGCACCCCAGAATTGAAGGCTTTGACTCAACCACGGTTGGAGATGGGGACAGGAGCATTGCAATAGAATCTTCTTTGCTTTCAGGGTCTTAGGAGTCGTGGCATGGAGTGGATGAACGAAGGCACAATTCAGATTGACCGTAAAACAAGTGCCTTTGCCGATATCGCTTTCTACGAGAACATCTCCTTCCATCGCTCTGGCCAGAGATTGAACCATCGCTAAGCCTAGTCCTGAGCCTCCGTAGCATTCAGCCGTGTTTGGTTCCGCTTGAGTGAAAGGTTGAAAGAGGAAGGCCAAACGTTGTTGCGGAATACCAATTCCAGTGTCTTTGACTTTCATTTCGACTCGATAGCCTGTGGCCGATTCTCGAAAGTTTAAAGAGGCATGAATTGTCCCCTTGGCGGTAAACTTTACGGCGTTGTGTAAGAGATTGGTAAGAATTCTTTTAAACTTTATTTTGTCTCCCATGACCTGTTCGGGGGCGTCAGCGGGAGTAAATCCTAAGAGTTCGATTCCTTTGGCTCGTGCCTTGGGATAAAGGGAGGCGAGTGTCTCATGAAAAGCACTCACTGGATCGAAAGCGATTAGCGAGAGTTTGCCCTGTCCCTTTTGGAACTGGGCAAACTCAAGGACGTCTTGAACGAGGTTGGATAACTCCTCGGCGCAGGTTTTTATTTTTTGTAAAACCTTGGCTGACTCGGGTGAGTTCAGCGTAGGCATGTTTGTTTCGCATAAACCTAAAATTGCCTGCACGGGATTTTGAATTTCGTGAGCCAAGTTGGCCGCAATTAAGAAATCAGGATTTTCTTTAGACATAGTGGGAAAAAGAGATCGATTGTTGGCTCATGGAGTCATCCCATTCTCAGCGAACGCTTGAGTGGTGAAATGAGTTATCACGAGTTCCGCCATAGCAGAGCCTCTCCCTTTAAGTAGTGAATCGATTTTTGGATAGAAAAATCTTACTGAGGTATTTCCTTTATAGAATTTTTCTAATAAAAATGTTCACTTTTAGGCGAATGGGGTTAGATTCGGTTTAAATATATGCATTTCGAGCATCATCGTCAGCCCCTCGCAACGCGCGAAAAGTTTCTCCGTCGCCTAGGGCGATTCGCTCTTTATGCTTTAGGCTTTTTAACCTTTTCACTCTGCGTTGGAGTCTTTGGCTATCACTGGATTGCGGGGCTTCCTTGGATTGATGCCTTGCTCGATGCTTGCATGATTTTGGCGGGCATGGGTCCGGTTTCGGTTTTGACGACGAATGAGGCCAAGCTCTTCGCTTCATTTTATGCCGTCTTTAGTGGCGTGGCTTTTCTAACCACGTTTTCAATTTTGATCGCTCCTGTCTTACACCGCGTTTTGCACCGCCTACACCTGGGTGATGGTGTGGATCGACGATAAAAGGGGTGCTCAGGAAGGGACTTGAACCCTTACGCTTTAGGGGCACTAGAACCTGAATCTAGCGTGTCTGCCATTCCACCACCTGAGCATTTACCAGCAAACTTTTGAGCAAAGAGGGTGAGGGGAGGGTGTCAAGGTTAGGGCTTGCGAAGTGACTTGAGCATATAAACGCAGTCGAGTTCTTGACCAAATTTTTGTCCGACCCCCTTCAACAGCCCTGCTTGTTTAAATCCCAAACTCTCGTGGAGCTTAATACTTGCCGTTTGGTCTCCTGAAATTCGAGCGACGACCGAGAGATGTCCCAATGCTTCGGCTCGATTGAGTAGGGCCTGGAGAAGTTGTTTCCCGTAGCCCTTTCCGTGGTAGAGGTGGTTAATAAATATAGAATCTTCAACCGTTTTGGACCAGCCCTCTCGGGTATTATAGGGGGAAATAGACCCCCAGCCGATAATTTTAGTGCCTAATTCGATGACCATGACTGGGTGGGAGTTTTTTCTGTTTCTGAACCATTTCTTACGTCCATCTAGGGTTTCCTCGGATAAATGCCAGGTGCAGGTGCTCCTATTTACATAATAGTTGTAAATACCGTTGATGGCTTCGGCATCAGCCTCGGTGGCTAGGCGGATACAGGTATCCATGGTGGGGGTAAAATTAGACACAGCTTTTACTTAGGACAAGAATAGGAAATCCCGTTGACAGTTAAGGCAGAGAAGCCTTTGTTGGCCGACCTGCCCTTTTAAAGGCCCTAAGACCATGAAAGTTTCATCCTCACTCAAATCGCTCAAGAAGCGTCACCCTAATTGCCAAGTTGTACGTCGCAAAGGTCGTATCTACGTAATCAATAAGACCCATCCACGTTACAAAGCACGCCAAGGTTAATCCCTATAAACCCCTGTTTTTATGAAGAAAGAAGGTCATCCCGAGTATCAACCAGTCGTTTTTGTGGACGTTTCTACCGGCCGCGAATTCCCTACGCGTTCGACCATGAAGTCGAAAGAAACCAAATCCATTGGTGGGGTTGAGCACTTTGTGATTCGTCGAGAAGTGACGATGGACTCTCACCCTGCTTACACCGGTGAAAAGCGCTTCGTCGACTCCGCTGGTCGCGTTGAGAAGTTCAACACCAAGTTCCGTCGTAAATAATTTTAGGTTCAGAAATGATCCAAAAGCCCGCTCGGTTTACCAGCGGGCTTTTTTATTGGTCTCCCGCCAAGGACGATTACTTAAGGAATGCGATGGAACTGCGTTGAGGCTTTTTTGCCTAAAAAAGTAAATTAAACGATTTTTTATCTCAATTTTAGTATGGAATTGAATAAGTGAGTCACCAAATTTTAAAAATTAAAAAAAGCCCAGTTTTAATGGGTTTTTATGACTATTATGATTTATTAACAGAGGGTGTTAATAGAGTGTTTATAATGCGTAATAGGGATCATTAGTGCTTAAAAATACCACTTTATGCTTGATTTTGAAACCTTACCGTAACAATACTGCCCACGCTATGAAGCATATCCTCCCTATCCTAACCGTAACGACCCTCAGCGCTGCTGCTTTCGCTCAAACGGCTGCTGCCGCTCCTGCTGGTCTCTCCTACAACCGCGTCGGTGTTAGCTATCAAACTAACAAAGACAGCGCTGGAGAACACCCCACCTCCATCAGCGCCTCCGCTTTCATTGGTTCTTCCAATGTTCTCGTTTCTGGCACTGCTGACCTCACCTCTGCTGGTGATGATTCCGTTTCCCTCGGCTACGTCTTCAAGAACGTTGCTGCTGGCGTAGATGCCACCGTATCTATCGCTTCTAACGACAACTACGGCATCAACCTCCGTCGTGCGCTCAATGAAGTGATTTCTGGTCTCGAAGTCGCTGTTGGCTACAACCGCGCTATCGGTACTAACTATCAGTCTAACTGGGTTTACGAACTCTCGTACAACTTCACAAAGCAGTACTCGATTGCTTACAGCATCACCGATCCTAATGGCGCTGCTAAGAGCGTAAATCAAGTAAGCTTGCGCTATAACTTCTAATCTTCGGATTAGAGTTTAACACTAAGGGCTCCGGAAACGGGGCCCTTTTTGTTTATTTAGCCTCAACATGCACGGTAACCCTCATTTCTCGGTCTCCAGTGCCCCAGTAACTGCCTCGAATGGGCGTGGCATCACGATAATCTCTGCCCAAGGCTGATGCGACATAGGCCTCGTTGACGATGCGTTTGTTGGTTGGGTCTAAGCCCAGCCACCCATAACCTGGTATCCATACTTCGCACCAAGCATGTGAGGCGTGGCTACCCAGAACCTCGCCTCGTTTGGGGTCGTATACATAGCCACAAATGTAACGGGCTGGGATGCCTAATGATCGGCACATCGCCAGTAATAGGTGAGCGAAGTCTTGGCATACGCCTTGCGGGTTTTTGAAAAACTGCTCGGTAGTGGTGTTTACATTAGTCACCCCAGGGACATATTTGCAGATTTTATGGACCGTTTCCATTAAGGAAATCACGACACCGAAGACTTCTTTTTTATCTCCCCGAGCATCGACTGCTGTTCGCCAAATTTGTGGTGTAATCTGGATAGGGCCATCCGATTGCAGATAGGGCTGAAAACTTTCAGTGACCTCAGGTAGGGTTAAAGCACTTATCGGACCATCGGTTGGAATGGCTTTAATCGGGGTGGGCTTTGTTTCGACCATACTCGAAACATCGATAACGAGTTCTTTATGCGATTCTTCGACCTCGAAAAAGGAAACCGTATTGCGATGTAAATCGTGATACCGCCGCATTTTAACGGCTGGGAGAACGCGAACGAGATGCAAAATCGTGCGCTGGCGTTGGTTGTCGAGCGGAGTGACGCGCAACTCATTGTTGTTGTTTCGAACAGGTAGGGCGTAGCGATATTCGGTGCGGTGAAGAATGCGGAGCTTCATAGCTTCGAATAAATTATTGTTGCTGCTGTTGTTGCTGTTCGCGCTGCCAATCTGACATCGAGTCTTGGCGATTATGTCGAGTGAAGTGACGACCTACTTCGCTAGGAAGTAACACGAAACTCTCAAAAACCGCTTGGCTTGCGCTGTTTAAGTAACGTTGCAATTCATCAATGTATTGGTGAAGCCCCTTGGCTAAGACTTCGCTGGGGCCCGAAAAACTGAGACGGGCAAGCAATGCTCCCGTCAATTTTTCACACTGGTTGGAGTAGCCTCCTGTGGGGGTTCCTGAAATATCGTGGAGGACTTCATCGGCACGTCTTAAGCAGTGACGAACCGATCGCGGGAATTCGTTCGAAAAAAGCAATAAATCTACAACCTTTTCGATGGTTATTTCGCCACCATAAGCTTTGCGATAGCCAGCGTGTGCGCCACAAGCACGTAAAACGGCACCCCACTTAAGAGACTCCTCGGCTGCGTCTTGGCTGGTTGATTGCGACCAAATATCTAAGAATCGACTGGTCATATCGGCTCGCTCTAAAAGTCTCCCTAGTTGCAAGAAGTTCCATCCTTCATCTCGAGTGAGAGTGGCCTCTGTAATGCCATCAAAGAGCATCGATGAGGAAATGATTTTTTCATAAAAAGCCTGAGGCGCGACCTCCAATAAATCGATTCCTTCTGGGGAAGTGACAAACATGTTGAGAGCATTGATTTCCGTCCACATTTCTTCAGAAATCTTATCGCGGACGGAGCGTGCATTTTCTCGGGCTTGACGAATACACGAAATAATCGAGTCGGCATTTCGTAAGTCGGAAGTGATGAAGCGTGCAGCGTCGCCTTGTTTGGGCTGGCGGTAGAGCGATTTGAAGGGTTCTTCCATCGCGGTTGCCTGTAGTACGGGAGTCCAATACTCTTGAGCTGAACCTCTACCTAGGGTCTCATCATCAAGGAGCATTTCTTCACTGATACGAACCAATCGTGCGAGGTTCTCTGCCCGTTCAATCTGACGGGACATCCAGTATTGGTGGTCGGCTACACGTGAAAGCATCATGAGATTAGGTAGCAAAAACCCATGTGTCCTTACTCCCTCCCCCTTGGGAGGAATTGACGACGAGCGAGCCACGTTGGAGGGCCACACGGGTTAATCCTCCAGGGAGGACTTTCACGGTGTCACCCCATAGAACAAAGGGACGAAGATCGACATGACGACCCTCGATACCTTCATTAACGAGCGTGGGGTGTTGAGAAAAGTTAACCACGGGTTGAGCGATATAGTTTCTCGGATTCGCCACGATTCTCTGGCGGAATTCCTCTATTTGTTCCTTGGTAGAGGCAGGCCCAATGAGCATACCATAGCCCCCGCTTTCATTGGCAGCTTTGACCACTAGTTGAGGTAAATGGTCTAAAATATATTTCTTATCTGAAGGCCGCCATGCTAGGTAAGTAGGTACTTGGTCAAGAATCGGTTCTTGGCAGAGATAGTATCGAATCATTTCGGGTACATAGGCGTAGGTGACTTTGTCATCGGCTACGCCTGTGCCAATGGCATTGGCAAGAGCGACATTACCTCTGCGCACCGCATCCACTAATCCAGGGACACCTAAGCAGGAGTCTTTGCGAAAGACATGTGGATCAAGAAAATCGTCATCGATTCTTCGGTAGATTACATCCACTTGGCGTAAGCCACGGGTGGTGCGCATATAGACGAACCCGTCTAGCGCGATGAGATCTCGTCCTTCCACGATTTCGATACTCATTTGTCGCGCGAGGAAAGAGTGCTCGAAATAAGCGCTATTATGGACACCGGGGGTAAGGAGGACGATGTTGGGGTTGGGGTTTTCGCGCGGAGCGATGTGTCGAAGAGTTGCTAATAAATCGGCAGGATAGGTATCAACCGAGCGCACGCCCCCACCGAAAAGGTTAGGGAAGACCCGTTTCATCGCTGTCCGATTCTCTAAAACATAAGAGACGCCCGAAGGACAGCGTCCATTGTCTTCGAGCACGAGATATCGCCCATCGGTATCGCGAATTAAGTCTGTGCCACAAACATGAATATAGGCATCTTTGGGAACGGATACCCCCATAAATTCAGGGCGAAAGTGAGCCGCACTGTAAACGACTTCTTTGGGGATGATGCCTTCTTTGATAATTCGTTGCTCGTGATAAACATCATACAAGAAAAGGTTCAGGGCCGTTATTCGCTGAACCAATCCTGCTTCAATTGTTTCCCATTCTGGGGCTGGAATGACACGAGGGAAGGGGTCGAAGGGAAACACGCGTTCCGTTCCTTTTTCATCACCATAAACGGTAAAAGTGATACCTTGTTTGAGAAAAAGTAGTTCAAGACTTCGAATTTTGGTTTTTAGCTCCTCTTGTGAGAGGGCTGAAAGACGATCCACAATCGTTTTGTAGTAGGGCCTAACCTTTCCCGATTCATCGATTAACTCATCGAAAAGTTTATTCGGCTTATAGTCTTTCAGAATCATGCTCTTTTCTGAGCAGAGTCCTTGCCACCAAGGCTAGGTCTCGACTGTGCCCAAAATAAGGCAGTTTACCGCATTAACTTTGAGCACCGCGGGCTATAACTGGTCATTTGACCTTATAGTCCTTCGCGGTTGGGTCTCGTTGCAATCTTAGCACCTTTGGAGCGGAAAAATTCGCTTAAAACCTCGGCACGAGCGTCGGCGAGTTTGTTTTTTCGCACATCTTCAGGGGTCAACAGCTTTTGTCGCTCGGTCATGATGCGTCGTAACTGCATCAAGGCGCCTTGTTGCAGTTGACGAACGCGCTCCCGAGTAAGCTTAAATTTTTCTCCAATCTCTTCCAGAGTCAGCGGGCTCTCTCCGCTTAAGCCAAAACGCAGAGTAATTACTTCAGCTTCACGAGGGTCGAGTCGAGCGAGCATTTCATTGATTTCTGAAACGTCGGATTTCCCACGTAAGTTTTCAAAGGGTGTGCGTGCGCTCTCGTCTTTAACTAGGTCGCCCAAGGTCGACTCGCCTTCTTCGCCGACTGGTTGATCGAGTGAAGCCGCACGGTTGGCGACGGATTTCATATGCACCACTTTGGCGATGGGAATTTCCATCGCTAGGGCGATTTCTTCGTTAGAAGGTTCGCGTTCTAATTCCTTGGTTAACTGGGCAATGATGCGTCGCATCTGCGAGATACGATCAACCATGTGAACTGGTAAACGAATCGTTTTTCCGCTCGAGGCTAGGGCACGCTTGATTGCCTGCTTGATCCACCAGGCCGCATAGGTGCTGAGTTTTCCTCCTTTATCAGGGTCGAAACGTTCGACAGCTTTGATTAGGCCGAAGTTGCCTTCGCTGATAAGATCCATCAAGGGTAGGCCAAAATTATCGTAGTCTTTGGCAATGCGCACGACGAGCCGAAGATTGGCTTGAATCATTTGCTGGCGAGCAGCCTCGTCGCCTTTAAGAACGCGTCGAGCCAGAGCCGTTTCTTGCTCGAGAGTAAGTAAAGGCGTTTTGCCAATTTGATCAAGGTAACTACGAATCGGCGAGCGCTCCTCAGGGGAAAGGGTTTCCCATGATTCTCCGGGTTCAAGCGGATCAGCTAAAGATTCAGGCACAGCGGGAGGCTGTGGTTCTAGTTTTTTTACTGGAGAACCAAGCGACTTATCTTTTTTGGAGTGCTTGGACTTGGGCATGAAGATTAAGATTTAAGCCCCGAGGCTAGTCCTAAAGCGCGTAGCACGCTCTTCGATTTGTTTATGGTTTCCTCAAATTCTAGGTGGGGAACAGAATCAGCCACAACTCCTGCACCTGCCTGAACGCTAGCCACGCCTTTTCGCAAGGAAGCCGTCCGGATAACGATGCAAGAATCATGAGCACCATCGAAACCGAAATAGCCAACGGCGCCACCGTAGATACCCCGACGTTCACCTTCGAGTTCGGAGATAATTTGCATGGCGCGAATTTTCGGTGCTCCCGAGAGCGTTCCAGCTGGGAAGGTGGCACGAAACAAATCGAAGGCATCATGCTGTTTGGCGAGTTCGCCTTCGACCTGCGAGACGATGTGCATGACGTGAGAATAGCGCTCGACGATGGCGTAGTCGGGCACGCTAACTGAACCGGGAATGCAAACTCGCCCAAGGTCGTTTCGAGCTAGATCAACGAGCATTAAATGTTCAGAACGTTCTTTAGGGTCAGCCAATAGCTCGACTTCCATTTTCCTGTCAGCTGCTTCATCAAGCCCTCTGGGTCTAGTCCCTGCGATGGGACGAATTTCACATCGTCGACCAGTAAGACGCACATTGACCTCGGGTGAAGCTCCTACGACATCGAAACCAAGTTTCGTTTCGATAACGAACATATAGGGCGAGGGATTAACCTGACGAAGAACGCGATAGAGGTCGAGAGGTTCTCCCTGAAAAGGTACATCTGTTCGTCGAGAGAGGACGACTTGAACGCAATCACCAGCTTTGATGTATTCTTGTGTGCGTTTCACAGCGGCCTCAAAATCAGCTTGATTGATATTGGCTTTGCCTTGTGCGAAATCGGCCGAAGAGGGTAACTCCGCTGCCACGGCAGCCCTAGGGCCAGTCACGACTTGGCGTAGTTTTTCTAATTCATTTTTCGCAACGGCAAATGCCTCATCCGCTTTGTCGGGTGAAGAAATACGAGCATTGACGATTAACCGGAGAGTTTGGCGGGCATTATCAAAAGCCACCAAACGATCCACCAACGAAAAATGAAGTAAGGGTGTGCCAGCTGGATCTTTCGGGGGGCAGGGAACCGACGGTTCAATGCGGTGAATATATTCATACCCGACCATTCCTACCATTCCGCCGACAAAAGGCGGGAGGCCTGGGACTTTAGCGACTCTGAGTCCGGAAACTTGTTTTTTGATAAGATCTAAAGGGTCTTGTGGCGTAGGAAGGGTTTCTTTTTTACCATCGCGATGGGTGACCTCCGTTCGATCCTCCCATGCCGTAATCGTCAATCGTGGAGCAGCTCCGCAAAAACTGTAACGACCGATGTGTTCACCGCCTGTAACAGATTCGAAAAGAAAACTCGCACCAAGTGAGCGAAGCCTTGCATACACTGAAACAGGAGTTTCGAGGTCGGCCATTAAATCCAAGCACACCGGCACAATGTCGGCACTGCGGGCTAACTCGCGGAATGTGGATTGGTCGGGGACGAGACTCACGTTAAAAAGATGTCAGGAGATAACGGTATAGGGAAATCATTAACCTAACGATAGAATAAAAACTCAATTTTAATTGATTTACCCTTGGCTTTTGCTCTGCCAACGCCCCCAAAGTGACAGGGGGAGGAGACGCTGAGAGCCCTCCTGTCGCAGAGCCAATTCACCGATGTCGATTTTGCCACCTAGATCTTGGGTGCTTTCTTCCAATAAATTATGGCATAAAATGGACGAGGCATCGATGGTATAAACGGTCAGAAGGATAAACTTGGCTTGAGTTGAGAGAAGTTCTCGGCAGGCACGCAACAGGGGTGCCAAATCTCGTTCCACTTTCCAGAATTCGCCAGAGGGTCCCCGGCCAAAAGCAGGAGGATCCAATAAAATAGCTTCATACTGGTTACCTCGTTTAATCTCACGTTTCACAAAAGTTGGAGCATCTTCGATAATCCATCGAATAGGCTCCTGATTCATGCCAGAGATCTCTTGGTTGCGCCGACCCCAAGCAACCGCTGGCTTGGAGGCATCGACATGCGTTACACTCCAGCCTGCTTGGGCGGCAACCAAAGAGGCCACTCCTGTGTAGCCAAACAAATTGAGTAATCGAGGACGTGGGGTGGCGGTGGTTTTTTGTTCCGCGAGCCATTTCCAATGAGGTGATTGCTCTGCAAAAACTCCAAATTGCTTCGAGTTGTCCATGAACCGTAGTTGCAACTTCAACTTTCCGAGCCGTGTTTCCCAATCTCTTGGACAATGAGCATTAAGCTTCCAGCGGCCTTCTCGACCGCCTTCTTCATGCACCGCTACCGCTTTGCTCCATTCGGAAGGAGGGAGACTCTTTTTCCACCAGGCCTTGGGCTCGCTTCGCACCATGCGTACTCCTCCAATCTCTTCGAGTTTCAGGCCGTCACCCGAATCTAAAAGACGATGGTTTTCCCAATCGCTGACTAAAACTTTGATATCCACAACGTCAATGTGAGCCATAGTCGGCTCGGAGTGAAGCCCGCTTTTGCTCGCCAACGATTTCTTTGCCCTCATCAATCTTTGTCGATGTATCGTTTGCTCGCCAGTGCACGATGGGAGACCATGGTTTCAGGTCTTGTTGCCTTTACCCACGATTGGCATTACGATTCACCACCTAAACTTGAGTTAAGTCCACCCGCAGAACTCATTTTTATCGAACGAGCCGATGTAAGAGCCTGGGCGACACGTTCGGGATACTGGATTGAAGAGGGTAGAGTACATTTCTTCTTATGGAAACCTCTATGCCCAGAAGCCTCGCCTGAGTCTCTCTGCGTTGTCGGTCCTTTTAATCAATGGGGTCAAGTGGCTGACATGGAGGAGTGGTCTTTGCACCCCGTTTGTTTACTTGGTGCGGAGGGTTACGAACTCAGTTTGCCTCTGGAAAAAGTAATGCAAGGGGCTTTGACGATGCCTTTTAAATTTTTTCGTAAAGATGGACGATGGTTAGAGCCACCGCATGATGCCGACAATATTGAACGGGACGAACATGGTAATCGTAATCTTCTTCTTAGTTTAGATCGCACTCACCAGCATGTCTTTCGTTTTCGTGCGGCCAATGCAGATCCCACTATCCGCCCAGTAAGACTATTGTATGAGCGTGAGGACTTGGTGGAGTTTTGTGAAATTTTAGCCTCGGATCCCCTCGATGTTTTGGAGCCACCAGGTCCGTTTGGGTCTACGGTTGCGCAAGGAGTCACCACTTTTCGCGTCTTTGCACCACGGGCTAAATCAGTTCTACTAAGTTATAGGAATCATCCACAGATTGAGCCTTCGGCGTCCGCACAGGTTTTGGAATTAAAACCAGAGGGTCAGGGCGCATGGGTCGCTATCGTACAAAAAGATTTATCCCACTATTGTTATCATTTTGTCATCGATGGGAAGGAGTTGGCTGATCCATGGGCACGAAAAATGGCTCACGTTCATCCAGCTGCGCCAGTTTCGATTGTTTGTTCTCCGCATGAGTTATTGCCTTTTCAGGATGGATTTGTGCCACCCGCACCTGAGGACTTGGTGATTGTTGAAGCCCATGTGCGCGATTTATTGGGCATGGCTGGCCCGCATGCAGCCAAGGGTTTTCGCGGTTTGGCAGAGTGGATACGAAAAGATGGAGCTTATCTTAAGTCTCTGGGGGTTAACGCCATCGAGTTGCTTCCTTGCACTGATTATGAGCGCGGTTCGGCGGATGAGTACCACTGGGGTTATATGCCTATCACGGCTTTTGCTCCAGCTACGGCTTATGCAAAGGATGAATATGGACTTACAGCTATTGAGGATTTTCGCGAGTGTGTGAGAGCGTGTCACGAGGTGGGCTTAGCTGTGATAATGGATATGGTTCTGAATCACTTCGGCAGTCCCAATAGTTTGCAGATGATTGATTCGAGTTATTACTTCCGGACCGATGCGTATGGTGAACTTTCCAATTGGAGCGGTTGTGGTAATGATGTTCGTGCAGAAGC
>Ga0228702_1000741_pt1 | contig 23299 bp, 13 predicted proteins | sample McNCre217_Aug_MG_2_FD_178018 | JGI IMG/M metagenome (GOLD analysis project Ga0228702, IMG submission 178018) | Freshwater microbial communities from McNutts Creek, Athens, Georgia, United States - 20-17_Aug_MG | ecosystem: Environmental > Aquatic > Freshwater > Creek | place: USA: Georgia...
TGGGCATCAACATGTGGAATGAGTTTTTCTGGCCCTATCTGGTCGGCAGGGACGAATTGCAGCAAGTCTTGCCCGTGGCCTTGCAGGCCTTCAAATCACAAACACCACAAGGTCAACCTGACTGGACAGGCTTGATGGCGGCAACCAGCCTGACCGTGCTGCCGACGGTATTGCTGTTGCTGGCGTTTGGCCGTCAAGTCGTTGAATCGGTGCAATTTTCGGGCGGCAAATGATGCCCAGCACCAACACTCACCGTCTGAGGACAACCTGTCGATGAAAACATTCACCGCCATCATTACCCTTGCGGCCTGCGCATTGGCCAGCAGCGCAGCGCAGGCCACCACTGTCAAATACATGCTGTGGGATTCCAGCCAACTGCCGGCCTATCGCCAATGCGCAGCAGATTTTCAAAAACGCCGCCCCGATGTCCAGATCAAGATCAGGCAAGCGGGCTGGGACGATTACTGGTCTGCCATTGCCACCGGCTTCATTTCGGAAACAGCCCCCGATGTGTTCGTCAATCACCTGTCCAAGTACCCTGAAATCGTGAAAAACGATTTGCTGGTGGATCTGCAGCCCTGGATGGTGCGCGACCAAATCGATGCCCGGCTTTACAAGCCGGAATTGCTCAGGGCCTGGGCACGCGCTGGGCAGCAATTCGGCCTGCCCAAAGACTGGGACACCGTGGCGCTGGCGGTGAACCTGAGCCACGCGCGCAAGCAAGGGGTGAGCCTGACCGAATTGCAAAACATGGACTGGAATCCCCGCGATGGGGGCAGTTTTGAGCGCATCGTGAAAAGGCTCACGGTCGATGCCCAGGGACACAATGCCAACAGCCCACGTTTTGACCCACAACGCGTGGCCATGCATGGCTACCAGAACCCCGGCCCAGGCGGCATGACCGGGCAGACCGAATGGAGTCATTTCGCGGTGTCCAACGGCTTCCAGTTTCAGGAGGCACCCTGGAGCCCTCGTCTGCAGTTTGACGATACCAAGTTAGCCGAGACCATGGACTACCTGGCCGGGTTAACGGCCAAAGGACTGTCGGCACCAGTGGAACGTGTGCGCAGCCTGGGCGCCAGCACCCTGTTCGTGAGCCAGCGCGCCGCCATCATCCCTGACGGCTCCTGGATGATCCCTTATTACAAGCAACACGCCCGATTTGAGTACGCTTGGGTCCCCTTGCCCCAAGGCCCCATCGGTACGCGGGCCAGCATGCTCAATGGCACCGCCGACTCGATTTGGGTGGGCTCCAAAGTCAAGGACGAAGCCTGGGCATGGGTGAAATACCTGGCCTCACCGGATTGCCAAAACACGGTCGCCCGATTGCGCGGTATCTTTCCGGCCATCACCAGCGAGGTTGACACGGCACAACACCACCATCGGGCATCGGGGGTGGACATTTCGGCTTTTCTGACGATGGCCCAAAGTCACACCTTCTTGCCGCCCATCGTGGACAAAGCCTCACAGATCAACGAAATCGTGGGTGGGGCGATGGAAGCAATCCTGCTGGGCCAAGGCCGCGCACAAGCCGTGCTGAAAGAAGCCAATGCCCGGGCAAATCAACCCCACCGCTGACACCCGGCAGCAGACAGGAAACCGCTATAGTCCACGCCTGCCCACACCAGGAAATGAACCCCATGACAGCCGGTCGACCTCGCCCCCCCACCAGTGCCCAAGTGGCACTCAAGGCAGGGGTGTCCCGAACCACGGTTTCTTTTGTGCTCAATGGCGTTCGCAACCAGGGCATCAGCGACAGCACACGTGCCAAAGTGCTGGCAGTGGCACGCGAGATGGGCTACCAGCCCAATGCCGCGGCACGCAGCCTGGCCAGTGGCTCCACCGGCACCGTGGCCCTCGTGATCCCCAAAGCATCGCACTTGCATGTCGATGCCTTCCTGGCCCAGCTGGTGGCCACGCTCAACGAGGCCTGCCACCACCATGGCCTCAAAATGCTGATCGAATCCACCGATGAAGAAGGACGTAAACCCGGCGGTTTCATGAACCTGGTGCACGAACGCAGCATTGATGGGTTGATTGTGGCGAACCCACGCACCTCCGAGCATGCGCACCTGGAACACATCGCTGCGGCAGGCATTGCGCTGGTGGTGCTGACCTCTCGCCCTGGTGACCTGCCCGGCTTCTGTACCGTGCCCAGCGACACATCGTTGTCTGCCAAAACGGCTGTGCGTCACCTGTTGTCATTTGGGCACGAGAAAATCGCCTACATCAGCTTTGCCCAACCCGAATACGACTCCGTGCATGAGCGTGAAGTGGGTTGGCGCTCAGCACTGACCGAAGCCGGGCTGACACCCGACCCGGCCCTGGTGGAATACGCCGACATCAGCGCCCAAAGTGGCTATGACGCGGCTCGACGTTTGCTCGCGCGTGGGGTGAAATTCAGCGCCCTGTTTGCAGGCAACGACACCATTGCCATGGGGGCCATGCGGGCCTTGCGTGAAGCCGGTCTGCGGATTCCGCAAGATGTGGCCATCGTGGGCTATGACGATACGCCCATGGCAGCTTTTGCCAGCCCGCCGTTGACCACCATGCGCTCCGACCCGATCGGACAGGCTCAGCTGGCCTTGAAACTTCTCCTGGCCCAACTCCAGGGACAAGCTTTGCCCAGCACACCAGACGACGCTCAGGCCAAGCTGGTCATCCGCGCGTCCTGCGGCTCCAAATAAACCCCGATCGCTGCTGACGCAGTCTGCGCAAGCCAGTCAAGCCTGAAATGTGAAGCCCCATGAAAAAAGGGCAGGCCCGCAAAGGCCTGCCCTGGGTTCAGATCACTCGGGAGTGGATCAGAACTTGTACTTCAAGGAAGCGCTGACGGTACGGCCAGTGTTCACACCCGCACCAAACACTGTGGTGCTACCGCCCACAAATCCGCCACCGGCAACAGGGTAGATCTTGTTGAACAAATTGTTCACGTTGACCGAGCCCATCAGGCCTTTACCGAAGTCATAGTTGGCGAATGCGCTGACGATGAAGTGACCATCGATCTTGTCGGTGTTGTCACCGTTGACATAGACCCATGACTGGCCACGAATCGCGGCACCGATCACAGCATCACCCACAGCGTAGCGTGGAGAAATGGTGTAGCGCCACTTGGGCAGACCACCAGAAGTCAGGCCGACTTTTTTCGCTTCCACCAGGTTGGCGGTCATGATTTCATCGGTGTACACCGCATTGAAGTTCAAAGCAAAGTTACCGAACGATGCGCCTGTTTCCAGTTCCACGCCATTGGCACGGTAACCCAGCACGTTGAGCTTGGGACCATCTTCAGGCTTGCGGGTCTGGTCATAGGTGTATTCGTCGGTGGTCGATTTGAACAAGGTGGCCGCGACAGCGTAGTTGCCCCAATCGGTCTTGCCACGGTTACGCACGCCCACTTCGGACTGCTGGACAGCGGCCAAAGCGGCTTTCTTGCCACCTTCGGTCAGGAGACCTGTTTTGCTGTCGATGTTGTCAGAGAACAGCAGACGGTCAGCCTGAGCGCGATAGCCCTTGCTGTGGCGCACAAACACGCTGGTGTCTTTGTTCAGACGGTAGTTGGTACCCAACGAGTAGTTGGTGTAGTTGATGGTGTAGTTGACCAGACCAGGGTTGGCGGTGTCAGCCACATACACGTTCTTCTCAGCACCGGTGATCGAACCGTCCTGATTGACGTCCATGCCGCCAGTGACTTTCTTCGAGCCAGCGTAAGTACCATTGGCGCTGAACGACTCACGGCGCAGACCGCCATCAAAGTCCCAGTTGCCCTGAGCCAGGTTGAAACCGGCGTAAGGTGCTGTGGTGGTGAACTGCGCGTTGATGTCACGAGCGCAGCATGCGCCCCATTGGTTGTTGTAGCCTGTCAGACCGCTTGTGGTGAGAGCGGCACCCGTGCTGTCGAATACATCGATCAGTGCGCCGTTCTTGCTTGCGGACATGATGCGTTCGCTGATGGACCAGCGTTGCTGGACATTTTGGCGCGAATAGAACAAGCCACCACGGACATCCAGCACAGAGCTGCCATCCAGGTTGAATTTCTTGGTCACCGATGCATCGTTGACGATGTTGCCCATGTCAGACGATGTCACGTTGATCGCGGCACCTTTGGACACCAGTGTGTTTGCACCCACCGTCTCACCAGGATTGGGGCCGTTGTAGTACTTGGCAGTAGAACCCGCTGCAAAGTCACCCAGCATATTGGCTGCAGTTTTCACGTCCCAGAATTGCGCCTGGAATTTGCCAGCGTTTTGAGAAATGCGGAACTTGTTGTCCACGGTGTAGCCGTTGGTCAACTCGTTGTGGAATTCCATGCCCACCGATTTGGACTGGGTCGTGATGCCATCCAGCAGCGAAGTGGCTGTACGTGCACCGGTCACGGGGTCCACACCGGGCAGCACGCTGTTGTACTTCGAGTACTGGGTGTCACGTGCGCCGTCATAGCCACCGACCAGGCCGAAACCACCGACATAGCCATTGCTCTTGGTGGCAGTCAGGAATGTTTGGGGGGTGGTGGGCGCATGCTCGTCCAGAGACTTGAAGTTCACACGGACATAGCCTTTTTTGCCGTCAAATTCTTTGGTGATGTTGGCTTTGATCTGGTGACCTTGCAATGCACCGGGCGTGTAATTGCGGTTACCTTCGCCTTCACGGATGTATCCACCCACGTGGTAGTACATGTCGGTGCCAATTTTTCCACCAACATCGCCATCGATGCGTGTTTCATTGAAGTTCAGGCCACGCGTGATACCGATCTGACCGCCTTCTTCTTTGCCTGTTTTGCTGATGTAGTTGATCACCGCGCCAGGAGCATGCGATGCGTAGGTCGAAGCCGAGCCACCACGCAGCGTCTGGATTGTGTCCACGTTGTTGTCAAAGCGTGTCCAGTAGTCGTTGTTGCCAAAGTTCATGTCACCAAACTGAACTGTGGGCAGGCCGTCTTCCTGGATCTGCACGTACTTGGAGCCGCCATCCGAAATGGGCAAACCGCGAACGGAAATGTTGGCGTTACCGCCAGGACCTGCTGTGGCATCGGTACGGATACCAGGGATCAACAACAGAACTTCTGCTTCAGTACGAGCGCTGAAGTCTTTGATTTGCTCTTGGTCAACGTCGGTCACGGAAACCGAGCTGCGCATTTTGGACTTGGCAGTGGAAGAGCTGGTCACGACAACTTCGTCGAGCTTCAGGCTTTCCTGTGCGTATACGGCACCGGCTTGCAGCAGGGCTGCAACGGCTACGGCTACGGGCGTGTAGCTGGGGATCTTCTTCATGGTATCTCCTGGGTGAATGAAAGGACTAATAGAGGACTTTGCCCAATTAGACGTGAGAATTATCCGAGCATTTTGCAATCGATTGCAATTCAGGAGAAACCCTAGCTTGTTGCAAAAATGTGACTATTTACAAAAAAACAAATCGCCAGGGTTGATTTTGCAAAAACCAATGGGAGTGAGGGCCTTAGAGGGTGATCTGTACGGCACCGTCCGCCTGCACTTGGCACCAGGGTGCACGCGGGAAAACCACACTCGTCAGCGAGGTGAGTCCCCCATCCGCAATCGTTTCCATCGAGGCGGCATCGACATACACGCACACCTCGCACTCAGCAGACTGGCTGATGCGCGGTGCCACATGGCGCGCGCCAAATTGAGGGTGAAAATCCACCACCCCACTGCAGGATCTGTCCACCCAGTAGGTGCGCGCCTGCGCGTCATAAGCCATGCACCAGCTTTCGCCATGGGCATTGGACACTGTCAACGTCCAGCTCTCCTCTGCCATGCTGCGCAACCGAATCATGACCGGCTTTGTGAAGTCGACCGCATTCCAGCATTGCACGGCACCTCGAATGGACGACGCCCCCACGGACATGGACCCCGCCTTGAACGCGTCCTCCACTTCGCTGGCCACGGGGGCGCACAGCCAGACCTGCCCGCCAACCTCCTGCAAGCTCAGCTCACGTGGCAAGGTCATCGCCCCTCGCCACGAGGTGGTTGGCACGTCCTTGGCATAGAGCCAACTGCTCATCCAGCCCACAAAAATGCAGCGCCCAGGGGTGTTGCTCCAGGTCACACCGGCATAGTTGTCGGCCCCCCAGTCCAGCCACCGGACATCCGTGTGCTCGGGCGCAAAGGTATGTCCGTCGAAATCACCCACAAAGTACTGGGTGGCCGACCCGCCTTGGGGACCACCTGGCGTCAGGCTGACCAGCAGGACCCAGCGCTCACGCCCATTCAGACTGAGCCGAATCAAATCAGGGCACTCCCACACGCCACCGTGTGCGCCAGACTGGTGACCAAAGCTGCTCTCCCAAGTCCAGTCCTTCAAATCAGGCGAACTGTAAAACGCGATGTGATCTCCACACGCCAGGCTCATGACCCAGCATGCAGAGGCCTCGTGCCAAAACACTTTGGGGTCTCGAAAATCCTTGAGCCCCGGACTGGGCAGCACAGGATTGCCGGAATATTTGTGCCATGTTTGTCCTGCGTCCAGGCTGTAGGCCAGACTTTGGCGTTGATGCGCTTGCCCTTGAGACTCCAGTGTGGTGCTGTTGTGGGTGAATATGGCAACCAGCGGGGATGTGCCGACAGGTGCAAACCCTGAGGTGTTGTGCTGATCCAGAACGGCGCTTCCCGAAAAGATCATGCCGTGTTCATCAGGCGCCAGCGCCACAGGATGTTCTTGCCAATGGACAAGATCACGGCTGGTGGCATGCCCCCAATGCATGGGGCCCCACACACTGCTGTGCGGGTGGTACTGAAAAAACAGGTGATAAACCCCTTCATGGAAGACCAACCCGTTGGGATCGTTCATCCAGTTGGCGACAGGCGTGAAGTGAAAGGCGGGTCGGTAGGGCCGTGCAGGGGTATCGGACATCGAGCGGGGGTCAGCCTTGTGCCGCGCAGTGGCGGCGAATGAAATCGCCATGGGTGGGCATGGCATCGGCCGCCTGCATCATGGCCTTGCGCAAATTCTTGAGGGTGGCTTCGCCATCGATGCGGCGCAGGTCCACCAGCGGGTCATGGCGCTCAGGGAAATTGAGCTGACCCAGATGCACCGCCAGCCAGCTGGGGGGACCAAACAAGTCGTAGCCATCGACCACGATGCGACCATAGCGCTTGAAATGCTTGAGCTTGTAGTCCAGCGAGTCGGGAATGCTCATGGCCGATGTGTAACGCCACAAGGGCGCATCGTCACGTGTGGTGAGTTTGTAGTGCAGCACCAGGAAGTCGCGGATGCGCTCGAACTCGGAGTTGCCCAGGCGGTTGTATTCCTCGGACACCATCGGGTCAAAGTCGCGATCGGGGAACAGCGCCAGCAGCTTGGAAATCCCCGATTGAACCAGGTGCAGACTGGTTGACTCCAGGGGCTCCATGAAGCCACTGGACAAGCCCAGCGCGACGACGTTTTTGTTCCAGAATTTCTTGCGGCGACCGGTGGTGAAACGCAAGGGACGTGGATCGGCCAAAGCTTTGCCATCCAGCCGCTGCAACAGCAAGCTGGCCGCTTCGTCTTCACCCATGAACTGGCTGCAATACACATAGCCATTGCCAATGCGGTGCTGCAAGGGAATGCGCCACTGCCAACCCGCTTCACGGGCCGTGGCCTTGGTATAGGGCAAGGGGTCTCCACTCGATTCGCACGGCACGGCCATGGCCCGGTCACAAGGCAACCAGTGGCTCCAGTCTTCATAACCGGTGTGCAAAGCCTCTTCGATCAACAAGCCACGGAAACCCGAACAATCAATGAAGAGGTCCGCCGAGATCTCACGACCATCGCTGAGCTGGAGCTTTTCGACAAACCCATCTCGCTCGCGCAAGCCCACGTGAACAACCTTGCCCTCCACGCGCTGCACGCCGCGTTTTTCACTGACCTCGCGCAAATATCTGGCATACAGGCCGGCGTCAAAATGGTAGGCGTAATCAAAGGTGGAGGTGACCTGCCGGGGGTCTTGCGTGGGCGGACTGAAACGACCGCGACTGGCAGCGGCCCAGGCCATCGAATACTCATCGATGGGCGGCATGGCGTGAAACTGGCGGCTCTTGAGCCAGTATTGATGCAAGGGCGAATAGTCAAACTGCGCCCCGTGAGGACCGAACTGGTGAAAGTAACTGTGCCCCACTTGAGCCCAGTCATTGAACTGGATACCCAGCTTGAAGGTGCCCTGCGTGCGCTTGATGAACTCCACCTCGTCCAGACCCATGGTCCGATTGAGCGTCTTGATGGGGGGAATGGTGGCCTCCCCCACACCCACTGTCCCGATTTCGTCCGATTCAACCACCGTGATGGAGCACCCTTGCGTGAGGGCATTGGACAAGGACGCGGCAGCCATCCAACCTGCAGAGCCGCCGCCCACAATGACCACACTGCGAATTTGTCGGTTTCCGTTTTCCATGTGCCTGTTCCTTCAATTTTCACTTGGCCGATTGTCTGCTGTCCTGCCGACAGGCGGCAACGCCAAATGCATTGTGGAACAGCAGGATTCATGGCGAGCCTGGCACATTCACCAGGCTCTTTCGGCTGCCTTCAATTCAGTGCGAACTGTTGCTCGCCTGCTGGCGTGCTGTAGAAAATCACACCAGTCTTGGATTTCAGATCCACCTCAAGGCGGGCGTATTCAGCACCCGACACCCAGGACAAGGTCAGCGTGTGTTCGGCAGACGCCTCATGGCTGAAAGCACCGCCGAATGCGGCATGTTGGTTGCGCAAACGGATCAGGTCGAGCAAACGCGCCACCACGGGGGTCTGGATCGCGGCCAACACTTCTTCGCGTGGATAGTAGTGGCGGTTGATGTCGCGACCCACTTTGGTTTTTGCCAGCAGGTCCATGTCGTTTTCGCCCGCCAGCAAGCCGACGTAGTAAACCTGAGGCACACCCGGCACAAAGAACTGAATGGCGCGGGCGACCAGATAAGCCGACTCATTGCGGCCCATGGCATCAAAGAAAGTGCAGTTGACCTGGTACAGGTCCAGGTTGGATGCGGCTGCGCCTGTGGCCTGACGGCTCTGGTTTTGTGAGTTGCGGTGCATGCGCTCGACCAGTTCGTCCAGCTCATGCGGGGGCACCAGGCCTGGGTTGTTGGCACGGTCTGCGGCGTCAGCACCAATGTCGATGATGCCGATGCCATCGTGCGTATCGAGCACGGTGATGGCGTTGTTAGGCCGCTGATCCAACCATGAGCGCAAGGGTGCGCTGCGGCCGAATTCGAGTGCGTGCAGCACCAGTGGGGGCAGCGCAAAGTCGTAAACCCAATCCACTTGTTGGGCAATTTCCATCTGGCGCTTGTAATAGGAATGGATTTCGACCAGCACTTCCAAGCCCAGCTCACGGCCACGTTGGGCAAACGCTTTGATGAACTCAAAGGTCTCGGGCATCATGAAGCAGTTGGCCCCGGCTTTCTTGATGGCATAACCCACCGCGTCGAGTCGGACCATGGTGACGCCACTTTGCGAGAGCTTTTGCAAAATGGACTCGAGATAAGCCTGGCCCGCAGGCGTGTGCACATCGATGTCAATTTGCTGGGGTGTGAACGTGGTCCACAGCAAACGGCGCTCACCATTGGCCAGGGTGGTCACCGTGAACGGCATGCCCGGACGTGGACGGTAAACCGCCAGCAGGTCTTTTTCCGTGGCACCGTTAGGGAACACCGATTCCATGGTCAAAAACAGACCGTCGTATTCAGAAGCGCTGCCCTTTTGCGAATAGTCCAGAAACTGCGGCGACTCGGACGACATGTGGTTGACGATCACATCGGCCATCACATCGGCTGTGCCAGTCAGGCGCTTGATGTCATCCCAACTGCCCAAACGGTCATCCACGCGGGTGTGGTCAATCGGGTCAAAGCCCGCATCCGCGCCATCGATTTTGTAAAAAAATGGCAGCAGGTGAACGCCACCAAACACACCGGCCAGAGGCCCTTCCAGCAGATCTTGCAGCTGGGGCAATGTCGTGCCGCCAAAGCGGTCAACGTACGTGATCAATTGAACCTTGTTTTTCATACTTCAAACATTCACAAAACAAATACCTGGTTGAATCCGTGCGCTCGGCGCATCAGTCGGGCACCTTGACCCGCAGCGTTGCGATGGCTGCGCAGAACATCAGCACGCCTGCGGTCATCAATACATGGCGCGGATCACCTGCGAACACGGTGTCGTACATCAAAGACAACAAGCCGCCACCAATCAGCAAAGGGATCACGATGAACATGTTGAAGATGCCCATGTACACCCCGGTACGCTCAGGTGGCACGCTGCGTGCCAGCATCACATAAGGGTTACCCATGATGCTGGCCCAGCCCAGACCCACACCCACCGCCGGCAAGAACAGCAGCGCATACGAATCGATTTGCGGCAAGAACCACATTCCCAGTCCCGAGAGCGTCAGACACACGGCGTGCACCTTGGGTGCACCAAAGCGCTTGGTGTAACCCACCATGAGCAAGGCCGACACGAAAGAGACCACGTTGTAGAAAGCCCCCACTTCACCATTAACCAGCACCGCATCGCGAAAGCCCGTGCTGGTGGGATCATTGGTGCCAAACAGCGAGCGTGCGATGGAATAAGCCACATACTGCCAATACCAACCCATGGCCATCCACTGAAACAGCTTCATCCAGGCCATTTGACGCATGGGCACTGGCATGTCCTTGATGGCTTCCCAGATTTCACGAAGGGTCGCGCCCAAACCCTGCTTTTGGGCAGACAGCTTGGCTTTTTGTTCGGGCGACAGCTGCAACTCTGGCACACGCCAGATCGACCAGACAATTGTTGTCACCGAAATCACGGCCCCGATGACAAAGGAAATCAACGTGATCTGAGGGATGTGGTTGTCACCCACGGCATCTTTGTTCATGCCAAACCAGACCAGCAGGCTGGGCATCAGGTAGGCCAAGGTTTGCGCCAAACCCGTGAACGCGCTCTGGATGATGAAGCCATGAGCGTGTTGATCCTTGGGCAAACGGTCACCCACGTAAGCGCGGTATGGCTCCATGGTCACGTTGTTGGCCGCGTCCAGAATCCACAGCAAGCTGGCGGCCATCCACAGGGCCTGGCTGTAGGGCATGGCAAACAGACTGAGCGAACACAGGATGGCGCCCATCAGAAAGAACGGGGTGCGCCGGCCATAGCGCGATGTGCAGCGGTCGCTCATGGCCCCCACGATGGGCTGGACCAACAGCCCCGTGACAGGACCAGCAAGGCTCAGCAAAGGCAGCTCCGCCTCATTGGCCCCGAGGTAGCTGTAAATCGGGCCCATGCTGCTTTGCTGCAAGCCAAAACTGAACTGCAAGCCTAAAAAACCAATGTTCATTTGCACGATCTGCCAGATCGACAAATGCGGGGGAGAGACGTTCAGGTTGTGATTCATCGGACTTTGAAAAAATCTTGCACGCCGAAACGCGCAGCCATTGATCAGGTCAATTTATCCGACTTTGCAATCGATTGCAATAGGGTTTCACCTGATCCCGGATCTGCTCAATGAATGGGACGACGCCGCAATGCCCCATGGCTTGCGCTGTGGCCGCAGGGGGTGCGCAAGAGACTCAGCGGACCAGCAAACCCCACAGGCTGGCCAACTCCACAGCCAGCGCATCACCTTGCACGGCAGACAACTGCTGGCGTGCAGCCTCTTTTTGCCCCGCCTGAATCAGGCCGATCGCGTGATGCAGGCGCACCTCATGCTCACGCCGCAAATTGCCCAACTCCAGCGCCTTGGCATAGGCTGCGTTGGCTGCAGCCCAGTTTTGTTTGGAGGCATGGACATCGGCCACACCCGCCCAAGAAGCGCCATCCTTGGCAGCCTTCTCAAACTGGCCAAATGCGCGGTCATCTTCCTGAGCCTTCTTTTGCGCATCCGCCCGCAACTTGGCGTGCGCTGCAGCATCAGCGCCTTGCCCCAGAACACCCACCTCAAAACCCTTGGCCACCACACGAAGCGCTTCAGACGGCAAACCAGCCTTGAGGGCCTGTTGCGCCATGTCGGTGTATTCACCCGCTTCCTCCAGGTTGTCTGTGTATTCCAGCAAGCGGTACAGGTCCAGTTCAAGGCGAGGATTCAAGTTGGCTTGCTGCGCCAGCCGCTGAATCACCTCGGCCCAATAAGCCTTGGAGGGGTAGGCCTCCAGCAAACGCCTGAGCGTCGCCTGGTAACCCACGTTGTCCTTGAGCTGGCGTTGGCTGACTGCGAGCATGCGCAGCTCCTGTTCGGGCGTCTTGGTTCCAGCGGCAGCATCCAGACGCATCTTCTCTTGCATCTCGTCCACCACCTGCTTGTGCTCACCCATGACCGACAGGGTCTGAATCATCACCACGCGGATCACGGGTTTGGGGCCACCATCTTTCAAGTATTGACGCGCCCATTTGACCACCAAGGCGTTGTCTTTCTTTTGCTGCCCGGCATTCATCAAGGACTCCAGCATGGGCAACCGGTCCGCCACGGACACCTCGGGCGACGTCACCAAATACTCCAGCGCCTCAATGGCCACATCCCAGTTCTTGGCTCGCAAGGCCACCACTGCCTGAGTGCGCAGCACCACCACCCGCTCGGCAGGCGTCAGCTGCGCCACCGCCAAAGCTTCACGCGTCAGCCCCAGCGCCTGATCAGGCTGGTTGTTTTTCAGCGCCTCTTGCGCCGCAGCCAATGGCTTGTGCACCTCAGCACGCAGTGAGGCCGGTGCAGGCGCTTGCGCCTGTACAGACACCATGCAAAACAGCAAGCCGGTCAACAAGACCAGCTGATTGGCCCAATGGGTCTTGCGGGAAGGTTTCATGTTCATGTCAATTTGCTCCTCGCGTGATTGTGATCAGAAATGCCCAAGGCAAGGTGATTGCGGTCAAGTTTGGTAACTCGAATGAACCCAGCGAACAAAACCCCGCCCAAACCTTGTACCCAAACTACATAAAAGCAATATCGAAATTTGCAAGTTGTAATTTTGATACAAGTCCAGATGTCAAAAAACTGTAGTTTTCAAAAAAAATCGCACCTCAAATGGCTTCTTTTCCACAAAAATCATCCAAATTGCCAGCAAACAAACAAATTACAGGGTTTTCACCAGTGCCGTCAACTTCTAGTTTTACTACAAAATTCCAACGTGCTTACGGCAATCACGTAAGTGCCATTCTTCAAATATCTCCGAGGTTTACACATGAAACAAACAACTCCACAACGTGGTTTCAGGGTGCGCCCTGTCGCTGCCGGTTGCGCTGTACTGCTGATGGCAGCGGGTGCAGCCCAAGCCCAACAAGCCACTGACAACGTCATCGTGACCGGCATCCGCGCATCGATCGAGAGCGCCATTTCGGTCAAGAAAAATGCCGAGGGCGTGGTGGAAGCCATCTCGGCCGAAGACATCGGCAAACTGCCTGACGCCACCGTTGCAGAGTCCATTGCCCGCCTGCCCGGGGTAACGGCTCAGCGCGATGCCGCCACAGGTCGCTCGAAAAACGTCAGCGTTCGAGGCATGTCGCCCGACTTCAACGGTGCCACACTCAATGGTCGTGCGCAAGCCTCCACGGGTGACAGTCGTGGTGTGGAGTTCGACCAATTCCCGGCTGAACTGCTCGGCTCCATCGTCATCCACAAGACCCCGAATGCCTCGTTGGTCGATCAGGGCCTGGCCTCAACCATCGACATGAAGACCGTGCGGCCACTGGACTTCAACAAACGCACCATGGTGGTGAACGTGCGCAAACAAAGCACCGGCATCAGCTCGGGTGCACCACAAAACGGCTCTGGAGATCGCGAATCGTTTTCCTACATCGACCAATTTGCAGACCGCACAGTTGGCGTGGTCTTGGGCTACTCCAAGCAAAAAGACATCGGCGCTGTTCAATCTGACTTCGGTAGCTGGGGCACAACCACCAAAAGAGACCCCGTTTCCGGCCAGGATGTGGTGGTCCCCAACGGTTTCAACGACTTCAACAAAACCACCTCCGCCAACCGCGAAGGCTTGATGGCCACGATTCAGTTCAAACCCAACAAGGACTTTGAATCATCGCTGGACCTGTTCACCTCCAAAAATTCGTTCAGCTCCAAGACCACAGGCATCCAGGGTGGCATCCCCGATGGCGCAGGCGGTTATGACCCCAGTGGCGTACTGTCCAACGCGACGATCGCAAATGGCGTGGCCACATCGGGTACCTACAACAACTTCAAAGGGGTGGTACGCAATGACAACACCCAAGGTGACGACAAACTGAACTCCATCGGCTGGAACACCAAATTCAAGCTGGGCGAGTGGAAGGCCGCTGCCGATTTGGGCCGCTCGGAAGTCACTCGCCAACACACTCGTTTTGAAACCACCGCTGGCCAAGCAGGCAACGCCACGGCGTTGGATACCATCTCCTGGACCGGCTTTGACGGCAAAAACGTCAGCGAAGCCAAGTTCGGTCAAGTTGACAGACGTGGAGGGCTGGGGCGGCGGTACATCCACCCCTCAAGCCGGCTACTACGCATCGCCCACCACCAAAGACAAAGTGGACAACATGCGTTTCAGCGGTGTCCGCAATCTCGACATGGGCATGCTGACAGCTTTGGAATTGGGCCTGCACTTCTCTGATCGCGACAAAACACGTAAAACGGCAGAGGGCGCTGTGGTCATTCCCGGTGGCGATCCATACGGTGCAGTCACCATGCCTGGTACAGCTTCCGCTACGGCCTTGGCCACCGGCATCAATGTTGCCGCCTTTGACCCCGTGGGCACACTGGGCAGCGTTTATCAATTGACCCCCTGGACCAGCACCGCGATTTTGAACAAAAATTTCAAGATCAACGAAAAAGTTACCACCTCTTACATCAAGGGGGATCTGGAAGGCAAGCTCATGGGCTTGAGTTTCACGGGTAACGTGGGCGGTCAACTGGTCAGCTCCAACCAGACATCCACGGGCTACAACATCGACGGCACCGCTTGCGCAGGCGAGAAAAACCAGCCCAGCTGCACATACACCACCGTCACGCAAAATCACAAGTACAACGACTTCAACCCCAGTCTGAATCTGAACTTTGATGCAGGCAACGATCAGGTGGTTCGCGTGGGTGCAGCCAAGGTACTTTCACGTGCCAACATGATCGACATGGCAGGCAACCTGGACCTGTCCTACAACCGCACAGACTCAACCAAACCTGCAGGCTGGAATGGCTCGGGCGGCAACCCCAACCTGGAACCTTTCCGCGCAAAATCCTTTGACCTGTCGTATGAAAAATACTTCGGCAAAAAAGGCTATGTGAGCGTGGCGGGTTTCTACAAAGCACTGGACACCTACATCGTGCGTCAAAGCAAGGTCGTAGACTTCCGCAATTACATCACCAACCCATCTTCTTACGACACCACCATGGGCACCATGACCACCCCGGTCAACGGCTCCGGCGGCAGCATCTCGGGTCTGGAACTGTCGGTCAACGTGCCCTTCAACATGATCGCACCTGCGCTGGACGGTTTTGGTCTGATGGCCAACACGTCAAGCACCAACAGTGCGGTCAGCCTGCCTCGCGCAGGTCTGACATCGTCAGACACCGACAAAGCCACCAGCCTGCCCTTGCCCGGCTTGTCCAAAAACGTGACGAACCTGCGCGCTTACTACGAGAAGAACGGCTTCTCCGTGTCGCTGGGTGCCAAAAAGCGTTCCGACTTCCTGGGCGAAATCCTGGACTACCAGGACAACCGTCAGCTGACCTTCGTCAAAGGCGAAACTCTGGTGGACCTGCAAGCCGGCTACGAGTTCAACACGGGCACGCTCAAAGGTCTGTCGGTGCTGTTGCAAGGCAACAACCTGACCAACGCCGAGTTCATCCGCTACAACGGCACGCCTGACAACGTGGTGCAACGCACCAAGTTCGGCAAGACCTACCAGATCGGTATGAACTACAAGTTCTGAGGGCTCTGGGACCATCACCCCGGCTCGCCGGGGTGACAAAATCCAAGGGGCCTCGTGCCCCTTTTTTTGTAAATGAGTTGAACATGCAACAAGCACCCCTGATCCGGTCTATCGTCATTGTGGGCGGCGGCACCGCCGGCTGGATGACCGCCGCAGCCCTGGCCACCATGCTCAAGGGGCGTTACCCGATCCGCCTGATCGAGTCGGACGACATCGGCATCGTGGGGGTGGGTGAAGCCACCATCCCGATGATTCAGCGATTCAACAAAGTGCTGGGCATCGATGAAGCCGAGTTCATGCGCGAGACCATGGGCAGCTTCAAACTGGGCATCGAGTTCGTCAACTGGGGGCGACAGGGTGAGCGCTACATGCACGGCTTTGGCAAGATCGGCCAGGACTTGTGGACCACCCGTTTTGACCAATATTGGCGAAAAATGCGCCAACTCGGGAAAGCCGCCCCCCTGGAAAATTATTCGATCACGCGCATGGCTGCACTGGCCAACAAGTTCATGCCCACGCCCGATGGCGTGCAGAACTCGCCCTTCAATGACATCGCCTACGCCTACCACTTTGATGCCAGCCTGTATGCTCGATACCTGCGCAAACTGGCCGAACACCGTGGTGTGCTGCGCACCGAAGGCAAGATCACCCGGGTCAGCCAGCGCCCTGGCGATGACCATGTCGATGCGGTCATTCTGGAAAACGGCGAACGCATCGAAGGCGATTTGTTCATCGATTGCTCCGGCTTCAGAGGCTTACTGATTGAGCAGACCTTGCACACCGGCTTTGAAGACTGGACGCACTGGCTGCCTTGCGACCGGGCCCTGGCTGTGCCCTGCGCACCAGCAACCGCACTCACGCCCTACACCCGCTCCACGGCCCATCAGGCCGGGTGGCAATGGCGCATCCCGCTGCAACACCGCACCGGCAATGGCCATGTGTATTGCAGCCAGTACGTCAGCGATGACGAAGCCGCATCGGTGTTGCTGGCCCACCTGGACGGCAAAGCCCTGGCCGATCCGCGGCCCATCCGGTTCACCACCGGCATGCGCCAACAAGCCTGGAACAAAAACGTGGTGGCCATTGGCCTGTCCAGCGGATTTTTGGAGCCGCTTGAATCCACCAGCATCCACCTGATTCAGAACAGCATCTCGCAACTGGTCGAATTCTTTCCGGACCAAAGCTTCAACCCCACACAGATTTCCGAATTCAACCGGCAAAACCGCTTTCAGATGGAGCGCCTGCGGGACTTCATCATCCTGCATTACCACGTCAACCAACGGGATGATTCAGAATTCTGGAAGGCCTGTGCCCACATGGCCATTCCGGACACGCTGCAACACAAAATCGACCTGTACAAAACCACCGGGCGTGTGCTGCGCGTGGACAACGAGTTGTTTGCCGAAGACGGCTGGCTGCAGGTCATGGAAGGCCAAAATCTGCCCGCGCAAAGCCACCACCCCCTTGTGGATTTGCAATCCGAAGACAGCATCCACGACTATCTGGAAAGCGTGCGTGAGGTGATCGCCAAATGCGTGAGCGTGATGCCCGACCATGCGGCCTTCATCCGACAACACTGTGCAGCGGAAAAAATCAACATGTGAGTCAACAACGTGCGCAGAGTGAGCAGACGCAGATCAGCCGCTCTCATTTTTTCAATCAGGGAGGAAACATGAACCCATCGTTCAGAACATGGCGTCAGCGTGCGCTGCAACTGGTCATCACACTGCTGCCACTTTGGGCCGGTGCACAAACACGGCAGCCCACCGACACCGCCCGGGCAGTCATCCCTGTGGAGGCTTTTTTTAAGGAGCCTCAATTTGGTGATGCACGACTGTCACCCGATGGAAAAAAGGTCGCCTTCAAACTCCGCGTCAAGAACAGCCGGGCCAAACTGGTGGTGATGGACCTGGCCACCCAAACTCCCACGGTGGTGGCCTCATTTCAGAACGAATCGGTCGGCACTTTTGAGTGGGTCAATGAGCAGCGACTGGTGTTCAACCTGGCATCGTGGCTCAAGCCCGTGGGGCAACGCGACATCAACACAGGTCTTTTTGCCGTAGACGCCAACGGCGAACGCTACAAACAACTGGCCGAAACCATCGGCAGCCGGATCAAGAACGGCGAGAGCATCGAATTGCTGCCTCAATGGACACAGTTGCTGAGGACATCAATCCGTCAAACCGGCGACGATGTGTGGGTCACCGTGACCGAGGCTTACGATCAAAAAGTTGGTACAGATTACCACCGTGTGCGCAAGCTCAACACCGTCACGGGGCGCTGGAGCGAGGTCGATGCACCACAGCATGCTGCGCACTGGGTCTTTGATGCGCAAGACGAGTTGCGTGCAGCTTCCGAATCCAGGGACGGCCAATTGAAAATGTGGTTGAAAAAACCCGACGAAGGCTGGCAAGCAGTCGCTGTCATGGACAATCTGAATCACACCCTTTACCCCACACACATGGATGCACAGGGTCAGCTGTATGTCACCAGCGATCAGGGACACAACACAGTGGGCCTCTACACCTGGAACTTTGAAACCCACAAGCTCAACGACAAACCTGTGCTCCACAGCAGCCGGTTTGACCTCTACCCGAGCCCAGTGGTGCGTGACGGGCAGGTACAAGGCTGGCGCTACACCATTGATGCCGCCGTGACGCAATGGACAGACCCGCAAGGCAAAGCCTTGCAGGAAACCATCGACAAAGCGTTGCCACAGACCGTCAATGTGCTGTCTGCTGGCAGCCGGTCAGAATCCCCCCATGTGTTGGTCCACACTTTTTCTGACCGCCAACCGGGCACCACACTGATCTTCAATCAGGACACCCGAAAATTCACCCGACTGGGGGATGCGCGCCCCGACTTGCGTGACCAGGCCATGGCCAGCATGGATTTTGTAAATTACACCGCCCGCGACGGGCTGAACATGCCCGCCTGGTTGAGTCTGCCACCGGGCAGCGCCAAAAAAAACCTGCCCTTGCTGGTTTATGCCCATGGCGGCCCCTGGGTGCGGGGGCAAAGCTGGGGCTGGCATCCTGATGTGCAATTTCTCGCCTCGCGGGGCTATGCCGTGCTGCAACCTGAATTTCGCGGCAGTGCAGGATTTGGACGCCAGCACTTTGCAGCAGGCAACAAACAATGGGGCCAGGCCATGCAAAATGATCTTGCAGATGGCACAAGATGGGCCATCGCACAAGGCATTGCCGATCCCAAACGCATTTGCATCATGGGTGCCAGCTACGGCGGCTATGCCACCATGATGGGGCTGGTCAATGACCCGGATCTGTTTCGCTGCGGCATCAACTGGGTGGGCGTCACGGACCAGCAATTGATGTACAGCGTCAACTGGAGCGACACCACGGACCAGACCAAAATCTATGGCTTGCCCCGGCTGATGGGCGATCCGGTCAAGGATGCCGACATGTTCAAAACCTACTCGCCACTGCACCAGGCTGCACGCATCCAGGCCCCGGTGCTCATGGCCTATGGTGGCAAAGACGAACGTGTGCCGCTGGTGCATGGCGAAAAAATGCGCGATGCCCTCAAAACGCACAACCCCAAAGTCGAATGGGTGGAGTACCCCGATGAAGGCCACGGGTTTGTAGAACTCAAGACGCAGCTTGATTTCTGGCAGCGGGTCGAGAAATTTCTGGCACGGCACCTCTCCGCCGCACCATGATCTGTAGCGGACGCCCTCCCGTGCAGGGGGCGGTGTCCGTGCAGGTCAGTCGGTCTGGATCGTGTAAGCCCAGGCCGCCAGCGGCACCGCCCCGGACTGCATGTGCCCCGTCAGGTTCACCGACACCTGAATGCTGCGCCCATCTCTGACGCGCCTGAAACAAAACACCGCCGGGGTGCCTGTGTCCACGATCTCCACTTTTCCACCCGCCAGCCCATTGCGCAGTGCCGGGTGTTCTTTCTTGAGTCGGAGCAGATCAGCATAAAAGTTTGCATGCTCATACATGCCCCAGTCGATCGTGTCTTTTTCAAAAAAAGCCAGCTGTTTGTTCAGGCCAGACTCCTGACCACTGTAGATCAATGGCATGCCCGGCAGGGTGGCGGCCAGCACCGCCATGGCCCGAAACGCTGCGCCGTAGTGCGCCGCGTCATGCCCGTGCCATGAATTGGTGTCGTGGTTGGCTGTGAAGGTCATGCGGTAAGCGTCTGCCGGGTACACCTTGTCGGGTTGCTCCAGATACTGGCGCAGATCACGTGCACTGGCCTGGCCTTTGGCGATTTTTTTGAGCACTTCGCAGAGTGACCAGTCATACGTCATGTCAAAGGCCCGGGCATGCAGACCCGGGTCGGCCCATTCGGCCAGCATGAACACCGGCTTGATCTGTTCCATCTGCGCTCGCGCCTGTTCCCAGAACGGGGTCGGCACCAGGCCCGCCACATCGCAACGGAAACCGTCCACATCGGCCTCACGCAGCCAGTGCAGCATGGCCCCGGTCATGGCAGGCCACAGACTGGGGTTCTTGTAGTCCAGACCACACACATCGGACCAGTCTTCGATCTCGGTCCCGTTGTCATACAGATAGCTGTGGATCTCGCCTTTGTCGTTTTTGAGGTACCACTCGGGGTGCTGTTGCGTCCAGACGTGGTCCCACGCGGTGTGGTTGGCCACCCAGTCCAAGATGACCTTCATGCCCAGCGCATGGGCCTGCTGCACCAGCGACCTGAAGTCGGCCAGGGTGCCGAACTCGGGGTTGACCGCCGTGTAATCGCTGATGGCGTAGTAACTGCCCAGCGTGCCCTTGCGCCTGAGCTGACCAATCGGCTGGATCGGCATGAACCAGAGGATGTTCACCCCCATTTTTTGCAGACGCGGCAGGTGCGCGGCCATCGCAGCCAGGGTGCCCTCGGGCGTGTACTGGCGGACATTGACTTCGTAAATGCTGGCGTTGCGTGACCAGTCGACATGGGGAAAGAGGTTCATGGAAGATCGAGAAAAATGAAAAATACTTTGGGCCTGCACACCTGCTGCAGCGCTGAACGCGCTGGCCAGTGCAGCCCGAAGCCATGGTCTGCGGCCCAGGGCCGTAACGAAGAGGCTCAACGCGTGCCCCACACCCAGCCACCCATGGGCGGCACGGTCAGTGTCATCTGAGCGCCGTGCACATCGACCGCGCCGTTGCCCCACCACAGCGTGCCCGCCTGGCCACGCAAGGCAGGCGGCACATCGAGCATGACAGTCTGGGCTTGATCGCTGTTGTTGTAGGCCATGAGGGCCGTTTGAGATCCATGCCGGCGTGCCAGCACCACCACATGCTCGGTGCTGAGCAAAGGGGCCTGCAAAATCCCCCGGCGCAGCACGGTCTGTTTTTGCCGCAACTGCAACAAGGCCTTGAAGTCGCTGCGCAAGGCCAGATCGGGCTGCCCGCCCTGATCGGCCCAGGGGTAGGGCATGCGGTTGTAGGGGTCATCGCCACCGCTCAACCCCACTTCGTCACCGTAATACACCGTGGGTGAGCCGGGCAGCGTCATTTGCACCAGGGTGGCCAGGCGCAGCTTTTGTTTGGCTTGCTGCATCACACCGGGCGCAGCCTCCAGCGGCCCGCCCAGCACATGCAAAGCCCGCGCCTGATCGTGGCTGGACAGCAGGTTCATCAGCGCATGAAAGGCCTGCGGCGGATAGGCCTCGCGCAGATGCTCCAGGTTGGCCACCAGCTTGCGGGCATCGCTGCCGTTGGCGAAGTCGAGCACGGCATTGCGCAGCACATAGTTCATGGTCGAGTCAAACGTATCGCCCAAGAAATATTTGGATGCATCAAACCAGGTTTCGGCAATCGTGATGGCATCGGGGCGGGTCTGCTTGACGGCCTTTCGCCATTCGCGCCAGAAGTCATCGGGAACCCAAGGGGCCACATCCATGCGCCAGCCCGCAGCGCCACGGCGCAACCAGGTGCGGGTGACCGAATCCTTGTCACCATAGGCGAACCTGCGCCAGCCAGGTGATGCCTTGTTGAGCTCGGGCAGATCAGTCACCCCCACCCAGCCCTTGAACTGTTTGTCCGATTCGGCCTGCGAAGCATCCAGCGTGAACCAGCTGGCATAGGGCGAGTCGGCGTGAATACGGCCATTCGCAAACGCACCCTGATCCTGCGCGCTGAAGTTGCCAAAACGGTCAAAGTAGCGCGAGTCGGCCCCCACATGGTTGAGCGATGCGTCAGGAATGACACGGATGCCCCGTTTGGCAGCCTCGCGGGTCAAGCGTGTGAAGTCGGCATTCGTTCCAAAGGCCGGATCAATCCGGTGGTAATCCGCCGTGTCGTACTTGTGGTTGCTGGCCGCCTGAAAGACCGGCGTCATGTAGATCGCATTGGCCCCCAGATCGCGGATGTCATCGAGCTTGGCGATGATGCCTTCCAGGTCACCGCCAAAAAAGTCGTTGTTGTAGTGCGCATCCGAGCCATCGCCGGTGTCCGGCTTGAACGGCCGCTCGTTCCAGCGCGCATGCACCTCGATGCCATGGTTCTGGTACTTGCGTTCGCCCACTTTCGGGTCATTGGCCAAGTTGCCGTTGCGAAAGCGCTCCGGAAAGATGAAGTAATACGCCGCATCCTGCGCCCAGCCAGGCACCTTGAAGGCCGGGTCATGCACCGTGATGCGAAAGCGCCGCACGCGCCGCGCCTCGTCGATGGGCAGACTCACCCGGCCCACACCGCCACTGCCTTTTTCCTGGGTCCAGTAGATGGGTTCGGCATTGTTCTGATAGACGTATTTCACGCCGTCAATCAGCACCTCGAACCAGTAGCCGTAAATGGCTTTGTCCTTGAAACGGAAGCTGGCCTTGAACATTTCGTGCACACCCACTGGGGTGCGCTGCATGTCGATCCGCTGCAGATGCCGGTAATCCAGCAGTTCCTGATTGCCTTCCAGGCGACGCACATCGAGCACCAAGGTGGCCCGCGTCACACCAGGCAGGGCCCTGATCGCCCATCGCACTGTCTGATTTTGAGGAACGGCCCCGAACGGGCTGCGGTAGGTCAGGTCGCGAGAATCATGGTGCAGGCTCAGCGCCACCTTGTCGGTCACCGGCTGCTGGCGAGGGTCCACAAAGTGCCGAGGCTGCACTTGCAGCCGGGCCTGCCCCTGCTGCCAGGTCAGTCGCAAAGTGTGGGCACCGGCAAAAGCCCATTTCGCCCCAGGCACACCCGACTTGTCAGGGGCCATCCGCAGCTCCCCCTGCTCGCTGCCAGGCATCGATGTGGCCCAGCTGCTGCCTGCGCTCCACTGCGCATCGGCGAGTTTGAACTCGTGCTCACCTTGCAGGTTCACATTGAGGTAGTGGGCATTGCAGTCCCAGACAAACTCGAAATCATCTTGTGCAGTCCAGCCATTCATGCTGCCGCGCAGATAAACGGGTTTCATGCCGGCAGGCGCGGCGGTGCAGGTGGCATTGGTGCCCTGCGCCAAATTGACCGGTGCGGCACTTTGC
>Ga0228702_1000742_pt1 | contig 23266 bp, 21 predicted proteins | sample McNCre217_Aug_MG_2_FD_178018 | JGI IMG/M metagenome (GOLD analysis project Ga0228702, IMG submission 178018) | Freshwater microbial communities from McNutts Creek, Athens, Georgia, United States - 20-17_Aug_MG | ecosystem: Environmental > Aquatic > Freshwater > Creek | place: USA: Georgia...
TTCTTCGCCTGTTTTTTTAGGACTGCAGGCGAAGGTCAATAAAGTAATGAATACAAAGGCTATAATTCTCATTCAGGTAAGGCGGTTGCAGTTGAACTGTTCAGGGTAGAATCGCCTCCGATTCCTCCCACACAACTAAAGTCAAAGGCTAAGTTTTCAGGTTTGATAAAAGGCATTTTTTGGTAGCCGTCCAAAGCCAGGGATCGATCCCCGTAGACTTTTTCCATAAATTTCGTAAAGGCAGGCATTGCCATTTTAGCACCTTGGCCTAACTGAATATTTCGAAAGTGAATGCTTCGGTCATCGCCACCTACCCAAATGCCAGTCACTAATTTTTGGGTTACCCCCATAAACCAGCCATCTGAGAAGTTCGAGGTGGTTCCCGTTTTTGCTCCGATTTCATTTCCAGCCGCAATGGAACTACGGTTTAAGCCTTCTGCCGTTCCACCTGGTTCACGCACGGCCCCTTGTAACATAAATGTCATTAAATAGGCCGTTTCAGGTTTCATGACAGCTTTCGCAGTAGGAGAAAATTCGCGTAATACGACGCCGTTTTTATCCGTGATTTTAAGGATGATAATGGGATCGATTTTTTCACCTCCATTAGCGAAGGTACTGTAGGCTGAAACTTGTTCGAATACAGAGACTTCTGACGTTCCTAAGCAAAGGGATGGTCCTTCATAAAGTGAGCTGGTAATTCCCGCTTTGTGCGCAAAATCCGCAATTTTACTGGCACCTAATGCCTTCATTAATTTGGCCGAGATCGTATTAATCGAACGACCCATGGCCCGGCGTAGGGTTAAACTTTCGTAGCTGTATTTGCCGTCAGAGTTTTGGGGAGTCCAGGTGTCATTAGTTAAGCCGTCTTCTGTTCCAAAAGTCACAGGCTCATCTACGTATTTATCGCAAGGGGTTGCAATTTCGTTTTCAATCGCTGCTCCATACACAAAAGGTTTAAAGGTAGAGCCTGGTTGGCGCTTACTTTGGGCGATATGATCATACTTAAAGTACTTGTAATTAATTCCCCCAATCCAAGCTTTCACGTGGCCATTCGTAGGATCCATGGACATCATTCCTACGTTCAGGATTCGCTTGTAGTAGCGCATCGAGTCCAAAGGACTCAAGGTGGTGTCGATATCTCCATGGTAGGAGAAAACGGTCATTTTGATCGGTCGATTCAATTCTTCCCAAACCCGCATCTCATCGTTATTATAGGCCTCCATTAAGTCCCGGTACCGTTGAGTTCGTTTCATGGCAGTCGAAATGAAGCCTTTGATCTCTTGCATTTTCTCATTCACCCAAGGATTTCTGCCAGCCCAGTGTTGATTAAACGCAATTTGCTCCGCTTTCATATGTTCTTGAACGGCATCCTGCGCATATTTTTGCATACGCGAATCGATGGTCGTGTGTATACGTAATCCGCTTGTATATAAATTTAATTGCTGGTCTTCTGGGCGATCTTTATTGATCTCTTGGATGATCCCCAAAATTTCTTTGCGGATGGATTCACGCAAATATGGCGCTGCTCCTGTATTTTGGTTTTCAACTTTGTAATGCAAATTCAGGGGGGCAGCCTTCATTTTCTCCGCATCTTCCTCTGTTAAGTATTCATATTTTGCTAATTGTCCAAGTACGGTATTGCGACGGGCTAAGGTGCGTTCTGGTCGAATACGCGGGTCGTACAAAGAGGGATTTTGTAATAAACCAATCAAGGTGGCCGCTTCTGGGTAGGTGACGGTTTGAACATTTTTCTGGAAATAGGTTCGGCAGGCGACTTGAATGCCATAGGCATTATTACCAAAACTTACCTCATTCAAATACATCGCCAAAATTTCCTGCTTCGTATAGCGACGCTCTAATTTGATGGCTAAAATCCATTCCTTGATTTTGGCAATGGCTGTCTTTAAACCACCCACCTTCATCAATAAACCCATGTAAATAGGGTCGTCTTCCCCATATTCCAACGAACGGGTATGGAATAGGTTTTTTGCTAATTGTTGCGAGATGGTACTTCCTCCTCCAGAGGTACCAAAGGAGAATAATACCCGCGCCATGGATCGCACATCAATACCTGAATGGCTAATAAAGCGCGCATCTTCCGTAGCCATCAAGGTATTGACTAGGATAGGGGATAGTTCCTCAAATTCGACAGGATTTCTATTTTCCCTAAAGTATTTACCGATTTCCTCTCCATCTTCAGAGATTAATAGGGAGGCTTCTTGGCTCTTAGGATTCTCTAATTCTTGCAAACTAGGCATTCCCCCAAAAAGCCAGAGAAAATTATAATTCACCGCTGTAATGAATAAGATAGCGAATAAGAAAGTGCCTCCAAATACTTTGTAGGCTAGGGTGATTTTATTCAATTTAGATTCCTTTATAGGTTCCATCATTTGTTCATGAAATTGAGCATTTCGGTGGCCTCTTTTAGCAGTGGACTAGCAGGGAAAAGTTGGACAAATTCTTCCAACATTCGTTTGGCTTCCGCAGTCTCATGCAAGCCCGCTTTCGAAAGCGCCATTAAAAATACAATTTTATCTTCCAATTTGCTACCAGGATAGCTTTGTTGGGCGAAAAGACAAGCTTCGAAGCATTCCGCATATTTCGCTGCTTTGAAACGTTCAAAAGCTGCTTCATATTTCTTTTGTGCCAGTATTTCTTTGTTCTCAGACAAGGTTCCGTTCTCTAATTTGAGAATCATAGTCTTGAAATACGAGCTAGGGAATCGTTCAAACAATTGCGAACGGTAGTTCGATTTTATACTTCCCTCATTACTTAAATAGAGAACATACAATGCCTCGGCCTCAAATCCCGTAAAGGGGTAGGTTGTTAGTAAGCGTGTTAATGTGGTATTGGCTAATTCGTTTTCCGCTAATTCAAGTCTTGCTAATTTGCCTAATTTGAACAAAGATTCTTCGATTGTTTTCGAGGCTTTTTGCTTTGCTGCGGGAGTCGAAGGAATCGCTTTTAACCAGTTCTCCTCTAACATGGATTCTGTGCGGACTGTTTTTTCTGGGACAACGGTGTTCGCAATGGCCTGCGTCATGGTGGCGTTTTTATTCTTTCGATTCCAAAAGTCTTCCAACGTTCGATTACCCCAACGGTTACTAAATTCAATGGCCCCCTGCATTCGTGCTTGTTCGTTATTGAAATAAAAATTCTGTTGATCTGCATTAAAAGGACGTCTGGTGAAAACGGGAGCTGCTGTTGATGTTTTAGGAATCAGGGATTTGACGGTATCTTTTTGCTGTTTTAAAAAGCGCTCGTGCAATTCCGCTGGACTTAAGCTGGCTAAGTGAAGTAAGGAATCTTGTAAATGGATTTGTTGCGCGTAAAGACGGTAGGATCCCCAAGATTTCTTCAGTTTTAGGGCTTTGGAATAATCAGCATGCCCCATAGACAAATAGGTAGCAGCACTATCATAATAGCTGGCCGCTAAATCATACTCTTTCATTTGCTTCGCAAACAAGCCCCCTAATTGAAAGTAAAGTTCACCTTTGTTTGGGTTGTTTTCGCCACCTTTTTCCCAGTATTCTTTTGCCTTTTTAAAGTCCTTTTTTACATAGTAATAGTGACCTATTTTTACATAAATGGAAGATTTACTTTCTTCATTTTTAGGGTCTTTTGCCATTTTTAGCAAGGCCTCTAAATTACCCTCTTGTTGGTAGATGGCTAGGTTTGCCTGTAATTGCAATTCGTAACTCGGTTTATTTTTCAATACGGATTGGTAGTTTTCCAAAGCCAATGCCGGCTGCTTATTCTCGCTCAATAGTTGAGCCATAATAAAGTAGATCCTTGCTTTTTCCTCTCCTTTTTTTATAAAACGTTGAGCCTCTTGTAAAACTGCAACGGCTTTAATGGGCTCATTGAGTAATTGAAATGAATAGGCCTTTAATAGAAGAAATTGTTTTTTTTCATTCGCATTCAAGGGATTTTCGCTGAGGAATTCTTCGATTTTTTCAGCCGAGCTAAATTCCTGTTGTTGTAGATAAATCTCGTACAAGGCGAGTAAAGCTTCTGGTCTGATTTGGAGTGAATTGACGTATTTATAGGTTTCAATGGCATTTTTCAAATCGTTTTGATATAAACGGCCGCGTGCAATTAATAAATAGGCGTCTACAATGTAACGAGAGTTTTGGTGTCGATCGATGACCAGGGAAGCTTTTCGAATTAATTCCTTACACGCTTTCTCGTTGTTTTGTTTGAAACTGGAATCACGTGCTAAGATGATAGGTAAAGTGGAACTGTAGCGCTCTTTTCTTTCTGAAAAGTATTTTTTCTGAAGCTCCTTGTCTAATCTTGAAGCCTGCCAAATCGCATTGTACTTTGCATTGACATTGTGAAATGCCACTGCCAAGGGTTTGTTGCTGAATTGAGAACAAGACCAAGTGAAAAAGACGAGAAATAAGAAGGCGATACTCCGGTACATATGGTTCAAAAGAACAATTTTCAAATTTACGATTTATCTTCCCGAAAATTGGATAATTTTAGGTGAATATGAATTCTTATCAAAAATTCTTGGGAGCAGCTTTTCAAATGCTCGTTACGATTGTTGCGGGCGTTTTTGCTGGGCGCTATTTAGATGTCTATTTTTTTACTGATAAGCCCTGGTTTACGATTATTTTCTCACTTGGATCGATCGCTTTCGCACTTTTGGCATTGATCAAAAGTCTTCCTAAATAGCGTTCGTAGAAGCGCAGATAATTCTGTATTTTTGTCATTAAAATCGAATTCAATTGTTTAGTCAGCGGCGTACTTTAATTTTCTTGTTCTTCGGCCTCGTTGGACTCCTGTTCATCGGGAAATTATTTTTCTTACAGGTGATAGATGATACCTATGAAAAGGCCGCAGATAATAATGCGATTCGAAAGATTATACAAATCCCTTTTCGAGGCGAGGTGTACGATCGATACGGAAAATTAATTGTCTATAATACACCGGTTTATGATTTGTATATTATTCCTCGTAAAGCGGTAGTGAAGGATACTAATCATTTTTGTCAGGTTTTTCGCGTTACCAAAGAGTATTTTATCAAAACAACGCAGCGTGCACGTGCATATTCGCGGGTGAAACCCAGTTTATTTTTAAAACATTTATCGAAGGAAGATTTTGCGAGTGTTCAAGATGCGATGGTTGATTTTCCAGGTTTCTTTTTTGAGACAAATGCTTTTCGAACCTACCAATCTCGCGCCTTTTCGAATGCTTTAGGTTATGTGGCTGAAATCAGTCCGAATGCCCTCGTCGATCAAAAGGATGATTATTACCGGCAAGGGGATTATGTAGGGATCTCTGGAATTGAGTCCTTTTATGAGGAAACCTTGCGCGGCCAAAGGGGGGTAAAATACCGTATGGTCAATAGTAATGGCGTGGAGAAAGGAGATTATAAAAATGGTTCATTGAATATTAATCCGGTTTCTGGAAATAACCTTTACACTTCGATTGACCTTGCGATTCAAGAATATGCAGATAGTTTAATGAAGCACAAAGTGGGCAGTTTAGTCGCGATTGAGCCTTCGACTGGTGAAATCTTAGCCATGGTCTCAGCACCCTCTTACGATGCGAGTCAATTAACGGGGAATAATTTCTCTAAATACTATCAACAATTGGCTTTAGACCCGATGAAGCCCCTATTAAATCGACCTCCATCCGCCTATTATCGCCCTGGATCTACCTTTAAATTAGTCCAAGCGCTGGTAGGTCAGCAATTGGGATTCATTGGTCCTGGTACGGTTTATTCGCATGCTGGTGCTCCTGTGAAATGCCACGGTCATGGTCCTGTGGATTTACGTGGCGCGATTCGGGTGTCTTGTAATCCCTATTTTTACCATGCATTTCGTAAAATGATTTACGATAATACAACGGGTGATACCTACGAAAGATCTGCCAAAGGCTTACAGCGTTGGGCAGATTTGGTCGCTAATTTTGGGTTTGGCAGAAAATTAGGAGTGGATTTAGGAAATGAAAAGAAAGGGATATTACCGAACGTTGAATATTATAATTCGGTCTATAAGGGAAATAAGAGTTGGAAGTTCTCCAATATCTATTCTATCAGTATTGGAGAAGGCGAAATCGTCGTAAGTCCATTAAAAATGGCGAATTTAGCCACGATTATTGCGAATCGGGGCTGGTATATTCCGCCACATGTGGTGAAGGGTGTCGGTCTACAAAAATCGATTGATCCATTTTACAAGACTCCCGTGAAAGTAGGGGTGGATGCGAAGTATTTTAATGTTGTAATCGATGGCATGCAAGATGCGGTAACGCATGGAACCGTGGAGGCAGATGGCCGAATTCCAGATATAACGATGGTAGGGAAGACGGGTACATCCCAAAACCAAAAAGGCAAAGATCATTCCATCTTTATTGCCTTTGCACCGCGCGATAATCCTAAGATTGCGATTGCGGTATTTGTAGAGAATGCGGGTTTTGGGGGTTCTGCTGCTGCACCGATTGCCTCCCTGGTGGTAGAAAAATACCTAAAGCGCAAAGTGGATCGCAAAGCAGTGGAAACCAAATTTATGAATATGAGTTACCTGCCTAACGTCTATACCGTAACACGTAAAAAAGCAGCTCCAGATTCTGCGAAAAAATGACGGATTCGAATCACATACAAGGCCGAATTGACTGGATCACGGTGGGATTCTATGCTTTATTCGTAGGCTTAGGTTGGTTGAATATTTATTCGGCTGTGTATAGTCCTGACGCTCCTTTGGCCTTCTCTGACCCCGCTTTTTATGAATCCAATGCAGGTAAACAGCTCGTTTGGATAGGCACCAGTTTCATCTTGATAGTCTGTATTCTTGTCATTGATTTTCGTTTTTTCGAATCATTTGCCCTGTTTATTTACCTTGGACTTTTGGTGTTATTGATGGCTGTGCCCTTTTTAGGGGTGACCATCAATGGCTCTCATTCTTGGTTTAAGTTCGGGAGTGTGACAATACAACCAGCTGAATTTGCGAAAACGGCCACGGCTCTTTTGCTGGCCAAATACCTCAATGATCCGCTCGTTAATTTGACGAAATTCCCTTATCAGTGGAAAGCAGCGCTCATTATAGGCATTCCCATGTTATTGATCATCGGTTCAAACGAGACGGGGTCCGCTTTGGTATTCGCCTCTTTCATGATTTTGTTGTATCGTGAAGGTTTGCCTGGAGCCTATCCAGCCTTGTTTATTGGCGGCATTGTCTTATTCGTTTCGGCTCTCCTGGTGAAGGCCTGGGTTATTTTGGTAGTGCTCGTACTTATGGCGGGTATTTTGGTACTATTCATGCCCATCTATATGCAACGTGACCCGAAGACCTATCTGCGACTTTCTGGTGCCATTGCCCTAATTATGACCCTTGCCTTATTAGTGGATTGGGTGGTGAATAATGTCTTGAAAGAGCATCAAAGAAACCGTATTCGTGTCTTGATCGATCCTGGTTTTGATCCTCGAGGGTTAGGTTATCAAGTAACTCAATCGAAAATTGCGATAGGCTCCGGGGGCTTCTGGGGCAAAGGATTTCTGGGGGGTACCCAAACGAAATTTGATTTTGTGCCTGAACAAAGTACCGATATGGTATTCTGTACCATAGGAGAGGAGCATGGTTTTGTGGGGGTGATGTTAATGATCTTATTCTTCCTGGGTTTCCTCTGGCGTTTGATGTATTTGGCGGACTTGCAACGTTCTCGATTTGCTCGGGCTTATGGTTTTGGATTAGTAGGAATTCTGTTTTTCCACTTTTTAGTTAATATAGGGATGACGATTGGCTTAATGCCCATTATGGGGATTCCTTTGCCATTCTTCAGTTACGGTGGGTCCTCTTTGTGGTCTTTCACTATTTTACTTTTTATCTTTTTAAAACTAGACTCTCATAGGTCTGATATGTTATCTCGTTAGTATGGAAAACGAAACAATTTCTGCCAAAGCTAAAATGCTTATCGCCGTTGCCGCCCTTGGCTACTTCGTCGATGTGTACGACCTGATCTTATTTTCAGTAGTAAGGAATCCTAGTTTAATGAGTCTAGGCCTTAAGGGGGGCGATTTATTGAATCAGGGCTTGAGCTTAATGAACGTACAGATGGGCGGTATGCTTCTAGGCGGAATATTGTGGGGTATTTATGGGGATAAAAAAGGCCGTAAATCCGTATTATTCGGCTCTATTTTACTCTATTCGGCTGCCAATGCCCTGAATGGTTTAGTGACGGATCTGAATACCTATGCCCTATTACGTTTTATTGCGGGGATAGGCTTGGCAGGGGAATTAGGTGCAGGAATTACCTTAGTAAATGAAACGTTACCACCATCGAAACGTGGTATTGGGACCTTAATTATTGCCGGTGTGGGGGCGGCAGGCGCTGTTTTTGCTCCTATTATTGCGGGTTTGAGTCCGGATCCAGAATGGTGGAGATCTTGCTACTTTATTGGTGGAGGAATGGGCTTAGCCCTTTTATTGTTACGTTTAGGGACTTTTGAATCATCCATGTACACTGAGATGAAGGAAGGTGTGAAGAAGGGTAATTTTTTCCAATTGTTTTCTTCTAAAGAAACCTTCAAAAAATACTTGTACTGTATTTTAATGGGATTACCCATTTGGTACATCATTGGCATTTTAGTGTTTTCTGCCCCTGAAATTTCCCAATTAGTGGGTATCGAAGGGAAGATTAGTGGAGGAGATGCGATCATGTTCTGTTATTTAGGGCTTGCGATTGGAGACTTTGCCTCAGGCGCTTTGAGTCAATGGCTGAAAAGTCGCGGTAAGGCGGTTTTGACCTATTTATTTATTGCGGTAGGCATTTGCGTCTATTACTTGTTTGGGATGTCTAACATCACTACTACACACGCTTATGTCATGATTACCCTGTTGGGCTTCTTTGGAGGCTATTGGGCAGTATTTTTGACCTTTTCATCCGAACAATTTGGGACGAATGTACGTATGACGGTGACCACGACAGTCCCCAATTTCGTGCGGGGCGCTTTGATCCCTATTTCCCTGCTATTTAAGTTTTTAATTCCTTCGGTGGGATTGATTCAGGCTGCGGCCTATGTGGGAGTTTTGTGTTTTGCTTTGGCGATCTACTCTGTCATTCAACTCAAAGAAACATTCGGAAAATCCCTTGACTACACGGAATAATGGCCCTCATTTCGAAGAAAAAAAAACTATATCGAATTAATCAGCAGCTGCGGCGGTATTTGCATAAATACAATCGGGAACATGTGATGAATATCAGCTATGCGGATTTGTTGCGCTATGATAATTCGATTGTTTTGTATGATAAGAATGAGGTGGATACGCTTTGGGAGACGGTATTTTATTCTCCCGGAGATCAAGAAGAGGTTTATGAAGCACTGAAGCAGATTTATGCGGATTTAAAGACAGATGGGAATGAAGAGGTAATCAAACACTTGGTCATTGACCGAGTAGATTACTGTACCTATGGTAATACGCATCCCTTTCGGATTCGGATTGTTAACCGGGTGAACGATAACTTTGACTATTTCTATATTAAAATAGCGGATGCGTCGCGTGTGTATGGATTGGAATTAGAGCATATTTTATCGCCAAACCGTATCAATTACGTAACCCACGAAAATACGCTCGTCGAAGAACACATCGCAGGTGTGCCGGGGGATGCCTTTTTAAAGCAGGATTTAGAGAAAGATTTAGAGTCGCCTATTCGCTTAGCGAAAGAGTTTGTGAAGTTCAATGAACGTTGCCTCGTGCAATTATTGGGAGATATGCACAGTGCGAACTTTGTGATCATTACAACTCCTGATTTTGAAGAGATTTATTACCGGATACGTCCTATTGACTTTGATCAGCAATGTTACGAAGGAAAGAAAACGGTTTATTTGCCGCAGTATTTTAAGCAAAATAATGCCCTGATCGACTTAGGGATGAAGTACATGACACCAGAATCGGTTTGGCAATACCAAATCGAGGAACGTTCGATGATTTCGTCTCGCTTGAAGTCAGAAAGTCAGCGTGTCTATGACTTAATGAATGTCATGGCGAAAGATGAAATTGCACCACCTGAAAATGTGCTGCAATTGAAAACAGAATTAGCAAAACATTACGAAGATGAGCGCTTTTTGAAATGCCAAACTATGGGGGAAATCGTTTGGCTAAGCTTGGAATTAGTGATGCGTCACTAATTATTTTTTAAAGATTGACCACATCATCAGTATGTAGCCCATCAGAAAGCATAAACCACCGATAGGGGCAATCGCTCCCCAAATACCCATGTTTGTTAAGCAAATTAAATAGAGAGAACCCGGAAAGATGATACAGCCTGCAAAGTGAAAATAGGCGGCTGATTTCAAGTGTTTGTTACTAAAATTCATTTGCCAAACCCCAAGAATCAACAAGGTGATTCCTCCGTACATTTGGTAGCGAGAGGCTGTTTCAAATGTCTCCAGGCGATTAATTTCGCGTAAGTAGTCCTTCCAAGCATGTGCTCCAAAAGCTCCTAAGGCAACAGATAATCCCGCGATAAGCGATCCAGTAAATAAGGCAAATTTTTTCATACGATAGCGCGCGGCTAAGGGGATAAGAAAAAAGGCCCTGTTTCCAAGGCCTTCTTTCATTTTTAAGATGCTAAAGAAACTTTCAGATCGTTCAGCTTCCGCTTGATCGAATCATCGATCTGTTGGTCACCTACTTTTAAAATGAAACCACCAATCAGGCTTTCATCAATTTGTTCGATCAATTCTACTTCTTTACCGGTATAATCTTTCACGATTTTAGCAACCGTCGCCTTTTGATCAGCTGTTAAGCCAGAAGCGGTAGTTACCGTCGCTTTTTGGATTCCTTTGTAATCTGAGTACATCGAGATAAATTCTTTCGCTACAGCGGGAAGAATTTTCTCACGGTTTTTGTTCGTGATTATCACGAAGATACCATACGTTACAGGATTAAAGGTATCCTTAAATAGCTTCGCTAGGATTGCTAATTTGGTTAAATGCTTTATGATTGGGCTCTTTAGCGCTAATACTAATTCATTGCTTGCTTCGCAAGTCTCTGCGAAATCAATCATGTCTTTAGCCACTGCCTCTACCGCGTTCTTCTCGATCGCGAAGTCTAGCAAGGATTTAGCGTAACGGTGAGCTACAATTAATTCTGACATAGTCTATACGATTAAGATAATTTAACGTCAGCCATCCACTCAGTCACTAATTTCTCCTGAGCTGCTTTGTCTTTTAATTGGCTTTTTAACACTTTCTCCGCTAAATCTAACGAAAGAGAAGCTGCTTCCTTGCGGATTGCTGCAACTGCACTCGCCTTTTCTTGTTCGAATGCAACGCGTGCTTTTTCGATTTCTTGGTTAGCTGCAGTTTGCGCATCTAATTTAGCTTGAGAAATCATAGCATCAGATGCTTCTTTTGCTTGTTTAATTAAGGCATCGCGTTCAGCACGAGCAGAAGCAATTAATTGCTCATTACCTGCTTTCAATTCGGCCATTTCAGCGCGCGTTGTTTCAGATAATTTGATAGCCTCGTCGATTGATTGCTCACGTTCAGCTAATGATTGAATGATTGGCTTCCAAGCAAATTTGGCTAAAAGGAAGAATAAAATTCCAAAGACAATTAGTTGCCAGAAGATAAGTCCAAAGTCTGGGGTGATTAACTCCATAGTATGTTAATTTATTGTAAATCGTGTCAAAAAACGCAATTTGGCACCTAATGTAAACCAAATTGCGTTTTAAATGGGGTAGAATCTGGTGCAAAGGCTACTCCTTTGGAGATTCTGATTGGTGGCTTATTTCAAAGTTACCAATAGACAAATTACAGCAGCGAATAAAGCAACCGCCTCAACGAAGGCAGCAACGATTAACATCGCACCTTGAATTTTTCCAGACGCTTCTGGTTGACGAGCGATAGCTTCCATAGCAGAACCACCGATACGACCGATACCAAATCCAGCTCCTAAAGCAGCTAAACCAGCACCAATACCTGCAAGACCAAGACCTACAGAAACTTCTAATAAAATCGATAAAATAGACATACGATTTGGGTTTATATAATAAAAAATAATTTACAAATTAATGGTGATGCTCTTCTACTGCCGCACCGATATAAGTCGAAACTAACATCGTAAAGATGAAGGCTTGAATGAAGGCAACAATTAGCTCGATTACGTTCATGAAAAGCGAGAAAGGAACTACAGCTAGACCTAAAGCGGCATTTTCAAAAATGAAAATCAAGGATACTAAACTTAATAAAATGATGTGACCCGCTGTAATGTTTGCGAATAAACGAACCATTAAAGAGAAAGGCTTCATGAAAATACCTACAATCTCTACTGGCGTTAAAATCACTAACATCCACTTAGGAACACCTGGCATCGCGAAGATGTGTGTCCAATAGGTAGAACGGCCATTGAAGTTCGTTACAAAGAAAGCGATAATTGCTAACACCAAAGTAACGGCGATATTACCCGTTAAGTTCGCACCCCCTGGGATCAAACCTAACATGTTGTTAAACCAAATGAAGAAGAAAATCGTCAACAAATACGGCATAAAACGACGGTAGTGCTTCTCGCCTATGTTATTTTTCGCGATTTCATCCCGAACGAAAATAATGATTGGCTCAAATAAGGATTGCATTCCTTTAGGAGCTCTGTGAGGGTTTTCTTTGTATTTGCGACCGATTCCAATGAAGATGCTTAATAATAATACTGCCGAAAGCAATAAAGAAGCTACGTTTTTCGTTATAGAGAAATCGTAAACCTTTTCGCCATTCTCTGCGTGAATTTTACCATGCTCTAAAACAAAACCATTGAAAGCGATCTCTTCGTGATGCTCATTTTTGAAATTAGCAGAAGAAAATACTTGAAGACCGGCAGACTCTGTATATACGATGCAAGGCAAAGGTAAAGTAGCGTGGAAGTGGCCAATGGTAAAGAAATGCCAATCATGCTCATCGGCGATGTGGTGTAAGATTAATTTACCTGGATCGAATTTAGTGGATTCTGCTTCGTGAGCAGCTGCAGGAGCCGCAGCATGTGCTGCCGTATCTGCATGAGCTGAATCATGTGCCGCCACAGGTTCGTTTGCGAACACATTGAAGCTAAAAAAGCTTAAGAAAAGCCCTAGTAGGATATTCGAAAAGTACATTTTTTGTGTTGAAGTCTTCACCTGCATCTGAAACATTAATCTTGCTATTTTCTAAAAACGTCGCAAGTTACGAAGCAAACCAAAAATTTCAAAATTTGTACTACATAAATAGAGTACAAAAAAGTTGCTGGCAAACAAGACCATATCTGGCGTATGGATATAGGCGAAATATCCGATAAAAACGACGCTCAAAATAAATCGAATGGTGAGTGAAATCATCTGAAAAGGAATGAATTTTTCGCCTTTGTTCTTTAAACCAAGCTGGGCGAGGTTAAATGTTAAATAGGTCTGGAATAAAAGAAATACGAAGATGAACTTCAAGGCTGGGTGCAGGTAGATTTGCAAAGAAGTCTGTGCGATAGCATAGAGAATGCTGCCTAAAAGACTATAAAAAAGGGCCATTTTTAACATGGAACAAATATCGGTAGAAAGGAATTAATCGGCAAAGTTTTTGGAAAAAAGCGATTTCAGCTGTTACTTGCAGGCTCAAATCAAAAAGCCTCGCTTGTTGATTTATAAAGAAGAAGGGAGAGACTAGGCTCAGTGAACTTCTGGCAACCCGTCTACCATTGTAGACCCCGGTGCTAATTCCTACCCCAGGCGGTGCCTGTTTAGGGAAATATAAACCATTTTGTGCATGCAAGCTGAGTTTCATCATTTTCATTCTGCGTCTCCTTTTGCCCTTGAATTAGGGGGAGAATTGCCTGCTTTAGATTTAGCTTACCAAACTTGGGGCAAACTCAATGCAAAAAAAGACAATGTCGTGTGGATATGCCACGCCTTCACGGGAAGTCACGATGTGGCAGAATGGTGGCAGGGACTTGTAGGTCCCGGTAAATTATTTAATCCGGAGAATAATTTAATCGTCTGTGTGAATATTTTGGGGTCTCATTATGGGTCATCTGGACCACTAACGGTGGATCCAAGAACTGGGAAGCCCTATTTTCATAGCTTCCCAGATGTGACGATTCGCGACGTTGTATCTAGTTTTGAGATCTTGCGCAAGGAATTGAAGATTAATCGTATCAAAACGTGTATAGGTGGATCTTTAGGCGGTCAGCAAGCCGTGGAATGGGCTATTTTGAATCCCGGATTGATAGAAAACTTGATTTTAGTCGCTACAAATGCCGTTCATTCCCCATGGGGTATTGCTTTCAACGAATCGCAAAGGATGGCCATTGAAGTAGACCCTACTTGGAAAGAATCACAGCCGAAAGCGGGTTTAGAAGGAATGAAAGCTGCTCGAGCTACCGCTTTAATTTCCTATCGTAATTACGAGACCTACCAGATTACCCAAGCCAGAAAAGAAAACTCCTACGGTTCATCACTGCGGGCCGTTTCTTACCAGCGTTACCAAGGGGAGAAGTTAGCACAACGTTTTAATGCCTATTCTTATTTTCAATTATCGAAAATGATGGATTCGCAAGATGTGGGGCGTAATCGCGGGGGAGCCATTGCCGCATTAAAGTTGATTCAATCTAAAACGTTAGTAATAGGTATTAAATCAGATGCCTTGTTTCCGATCGTAGAGCAAGAATTTTTGGCCAAATACATTCCAGGAGCCTCTTTCCATGTCATCGATTCCTTGTATGGGCACGATGGATTTTTGATTGAAAGTGGTTTAATGACCAAAGCCGTTCGTTTATGGCAGAAATTACAAAGGCTTGAGGTGAATCCGATGGCAGATTTCTTCCGCGCTTTAGAAGCCAAACTAGCCTCCCATGAAGTTTCATAACAAAGTCGTTTGGATTACGGGGGCTTCCTCAGGCATTGGAGAAGCGTTAGCCTATGCTTTTGCCGCAGAAGGGGCACTGTTAGTATTGTCTGCTAGAAGAGAGGAAGAATTACAACGTGTGGCCAAAGCCTGTGGCAATGCTTATGTGCTTCCGTTCGATATGCTTTCATTAGCGGAACACGCAGATCGTGTACAGAATGTCATTCAAACCTATGGAAGCATAGATTATTTGGTTTTAAATGCCGGAGTTTCCCAGCGTTCTTTCGTGAAAGACACCGAATTCGACGTGTATAGGCGTCTTTTTGAAGTGAATTTCTTTTCGATTGTTTCTTTGGTACAGGCTGTTTTGCCTGTTTTTAGTGCCCAAAAATCAGGTGTTTTTGTACCCATCGCCTCTGTAGCTGGTCGGATATCTACTCCCCGAAGGGCGGCTTATGGAGCCACGAAACATGCCCTGATCGGATTCTTTGATTCGGTTCGGGCGGAAGGATTTGCAGACGGAATTCGAGTGACGACTATTTTGCCAGGTTACATTAAGACGAATATCTCCTTGAACGCGATGAACGAGAAAGGAGATGCCTATGGAAAAATGGATCCGAATCAGGCCAAAGGCTTAGATCCCCAATTTACCGCACAGAAAATAGTGCAGGCTGTATTAGATGAGAAAGATGAATTCTTTGTTGGTGGTTTTTTGGAAGGCTTTGGCTTATTCGTTAAGCGCTTCTTTCCATCGATTATTCCCTATATGCTACGTAAAATCAAGAATACGTAGGTTTCTTTTCCGTAAAGAAGAAGACAAATAAGAGTAAAACGACGCCTGCAATCGCTGCAGGTACCATCCAAACCGCTTGCCAATCTTTCACTTCATTGACCGTATAGTAATCCAATACGATACCAGAAAGCTTCGATCCGATTCCCATGCCAATACCATAAGTGGCAAAGGTGATTAAGCCTTGAGCGGAATTCTTGATTTTCTCACCCGCTTTTTGGTCGGTATAAATTTGGCCCGTTACAAAAAAGAAATCATAGCAAACGCCGTGCAAGATAATTCCGATGTATAAAATCCATTCACTGGAAATACCGTCACCATAGCCAAAACATAAGAAACGGATAATCCACGCCACTAGACCTACTACAAGCATTTTTTTAACACCTAAACGCGTAAAAGCGATCGGTATCAACAGCATAAAAATCACTTCAGAAGCTTGTCCTAAGGACATTTTGTTCTCTACGTTACTCATATGTGCATCTGTTAACGATGGATTTGCCATTGCATAATAGAAAGACAAGGGAATGCAGATTAAAATGGAGGAAATAAAGAAGATTAAGAAGGATCGATCTTTGAATAATTTCAAAGCATCTAATCCCAAAATTTGGGCTACTGACGCATTTTTATCCCCTTTAGGAGGTGTGTTTGGTAAGGTGAACGCATAAATACCTAATAAGAAAGAGGTATACATGGCGATTTCGAAAATGGCCACCTTATCTCCTAAGGCATAAAATCCAATAATATTGGTCACGACGATCCAGGCAATCGTACCCGTCACCCGTATACTTGGAAATTCCTTTTCGGGATTTGCCATTTGGTTCATCGCGATGGAATTAGATAAAGCTAAATTAGGAGCAAAGCACAAGGTATAGGCCAAAATATACCAGAAAAAGGTCTCTGGATTTCTTTCTAAACTTAGGAAGTAGAGAATAAACCCACCCAGTATATTCAAAAAGCCCATCACTTTTTGGGCAGCAAAAAAGCGATCAGAAATTAATCCCACAAAGAAGGGAGCAAAAATAGAAGCAATGGCAAAAGTGGTGTAAGCATTTCCTACTTGGTCCCCGGAGGCATGTAAATTATCGAGTAGATATTTACTCATTTGCCCGTACCAAGCACCCCAGCCAAAGAACATCAGAAACATCATCGACATGAGTTGGAATTTTACGCTACTTTTCATCGTTTTTTAGGTTTAGAGAGTCCAAAAATACAAATTTGTGTGAAAATTAAAATTTTATGAAAATATATTTTTTGGACGTTTTATTGATTTTTTAATACCTCTTTTGGTTAATTTTTGGGTTTTTCCTTGAGATTAGTCCGATTTTGAATCGTGTTTTTGTGATTATTATTAAAATCTTATTTTATCCCCTAAAAACACCACTTGGCATCACCATTGTAAGGGGTTCTAATTATTTGATAATCAATATTATTTGTCGTTTTTTTGAGTACTGAAATCCTTTCAGCTACAAATTATGTTCGGAATTTTACTTATATCAGCACGGCCAACGGGTGAATTTCATGGATCAATGCCTTTATTTCTAGGGGTGTTCACGGTGATTTCGATGGTATTGATCGGTTTTGGTATCGTGCTATTTAAAAAACGCAAAGAGTGGATTCATAATTCGAAGATGACCTATGGTAAAATCGTAGAGATCTCGAAACGCTATTCACGTGATGACCACAGTGGTCGCTTTCCTATTTATTTTCCCATCGTATCCTATTACGTAAATGGTTTGGAATTTAGGCGTGAGGCAGAGAAAGGTTTGGCCAAAAACTGTGAAATAGGACAAGAAATTCCCGTTCGTTATTTATCTGAGAATCCTTACGAATCTTCCTTAGCAGAAAATGCGGTCCCTGGCTTGAATCCCTCTATTTTCTTTGTTATGGGGCTATTGATGTTAGCTAGCGCAATCATCTTATTCGTATTGAAATCCTAATTTCATTTTTCAATGGCTTTTTGCTAAATTGGTCCAAAATCCTCAGGACTATGGAAACCCCCGTAAAAGAAAAAGAGCAATTTAGAAATTACGAACAAGGTGATATTACAGCTGCTGTAAAAGAACACTATCGTAAAATGCGTTCTCGCCAAACATATGATTATGTACAGCGTATGAAGGCCAAATACTTGACTTTCGAACGTCCAATGGACCTGTGGGAAATGATGGAGCGCTTAAATGCGCTAGTCGATGTATCTGATCCTGATTTAAATCTTCCTAACATAATTCATTTATTGCAATCTGCTGAAGGCCTTCGTGCTGATGGCCGCCCTGATTGGATGCAATTAGTGGGTTTAATCCACGACCTGGGCAAAGCGATGTACTTATTCGGTTCAGACGAGGACGGTACTTCACAAGCGGAACAATGGGGTCTAGTAGGAGACGTTTTCGTGGTAGGTTGCAAACTCCCAGATTCTTGTGTCTATCCAGAGTTCAACGCATTAAATCCTGATATGCAGGATCCACGGTACAATACCGAATTAGGGGTTTATGAAGCTGGCTGCGGTTTAGATAACCTGCATTTAGCGTGGGGGCACGACGAGTATTTATACCAAGTATTGAAAAATCACCCAGAAAATTCGATTCCCGAAGCAGGAATGGCGATGATTCGCTATCACTCATTTTATCCATGGCATTCTGGAGGAAGTTACAAAGCACTTTTGAACGAAAAAGATGCTCAATACCTAGAATGGATTCGCGATTTTAATCAATATGATTTATATACCAAGTCTCCAGTAGTCCCTAATTATGAGGAGCTGAAGGCGTATTATAAGCCGATTGCAGAGAAATACCTCGGTAGCGGTCCTATCTATTGGTAGTCTGGTTTAGGCTCTTTGAAAATGGCGCAAACAAAAATAAAGTGCTTCTAGAAAACGTCGCAAGCAAATGTTTTCTAGGAGCACTTTATTTTTTTCTCTATTAAGAGATAAAACAATGTAGGGGTTCTGAAAACATGTGCTTGCGCCGTTTTAGGAACCCCTACATTGTTTTATCACCATCCATCATCCGCCTTCTTCACTACGGCCTTCTTCACTGGTGGAGTTGCTGTTTTCGCCGGAGTCGTTTTCGACGCACCCGTTTTGGAAACTTGACCTGACGCTAAATTCACATCCAAACCTACGCGGCTAAATACGCGGCAAACGATTTTCCATTCGTCGTTGATTTTCACAAGACTTAAAAGATCGATGTATTTGAAATCATCAAATTTGAATTCTACCGATGCAAGAGCTGACGTTCCTGCATAGGAGTAATTTAAAAGGGCACCTGTTGCTTTGGCTCCACCAGCAGGCATTCCAGCGATGAATTTACGTAAAGGCGTGTCCACGATTTTACCTGTTATAGCATTTAGATTGCGCAGAAGAGCATTGCTGGCAAAGGCACGAGCTAAACTTGCCGTATCGCCTTTGGTAAATCCTTCTGTATAGGAGCTAATAGTTGATTTGATGCCTTCGTCCTCTGTTTGTGCGAATGTCGAAGTGCCTAGTAGGCAAAACAATACAATAAATACGTTTTTCATGGGTTGTAAATTTAATTGCCACCTGAGGATTCGCTTTCTGCAGGGAGGTTTTCTCCTTTTAAGAATAATTTCGCTTTTTCAGGGTACAAAATGGATTGAACGATATTGACTTTGGCCAAAGAATGATTAGCCATATTACCTAAAATAATAATGGCAGAATTATCATTTTGATTGTGTAAATAATAATTTTTAAATCCGTGCCACCATCCTGTATGGTAGGTTAACCACTCACCGTTTTCTAATTGCTTTAATCGCCAGCCTAAACCATAGTTTGTTGTCAAAACTTTCGGTTTCGTATGTTGCGGAGTAAAAGCTTCAGCGAGCGAACTCAGTTTTACCACCGTTTCAGAATTGAGTGCTTGGTCCCACAGAAACATATCCTCCACCGTCGAATAAATTCCCTTATCGCCTGTAACACCATCTAAATGATCGAATCCGACCACCGCGAGGCCAGAACGTTTGGGCTGATATCCTGTGGCTGACTTTTTAAGCTGTTCTGGGTGTTGTGGATCATAGATGAATGATTCCGTCATTCCAGCAGGGGTAAATATGTTTTCTTTCACATATTCCCGAAAGCCTTTGCCACTAATGCGCTCTACAATGTAAGCCAACATGATATAGTTGGTGTTGTTGTAGTGAAACTGGCGATTGGGATGATAATCGATGCCTGGCTTGATCTTGTTAAACAACTCCACCACTTTCGCATTTGTTAAGGGTGCTTTTTTGTCGTAATACTTGTCTAAACAATAGGCATAATTAGGTAGGCCAGACTTGTGGGTCAATAAACTTCTAATCGTAATACTTGAGTCATACGGAAAGCCTGGAATGTGTTGTTCTACGCGATCGTCGAGCTTCAATTTCCCTTGTTCCATTAATTGTAGAATAGAAACAGCCGTGAATTGCTTCGAAACGGAGGCTAATTGGAAGGGTGTTCGAGTGTTCAGTTGCGCTTTGGTAAAATTATTCGCAATCCCAAAAGCACGTTTGTAAATAATCTTCCCGTATTGAGCAACCAGCACGGTGCCATTAAAGCCCGTGTTCTTTTGAAGTGTTTTAAAGAAGGTGTCTAGTTTAATGGCTTTTTGCTGCGCAATTTTAGGGTCAAAAAGACTTGCGATACTATCATTTCTTTTTTCAACAGCACTGTTTTTTGTAAATAAGTGGCCGGGTATATTGTTGCAGGAGGCCATGCAAAATAAGGTTGCTAAAATACTAAGAGCTAAAGACCTGCGATTCATATGCGAAATTGCGAAATGTATTCATTAAATTTAAAAGCAATTTAATCAGAAAAGGCCTTATTTCAAACCCTATGTTCCAGCGGATTTTTGTTTTCTTTTTTCTTGTCTTAATCCGAATTTACCAAGGGATGATATCTCCTTTTTTACCCAATTCCTGTCGTTATACACCCACCTGTTCCGAATATGCAAAACAGGCCCTTCAAAAGCATGGCTTAGTGAAGGGTTTGGGCTTGACTTTTAAGCGGGTAGCTAGCTGCCATCCTTGGGGCGGAAGTGGTCATGATCCGGTACCCTGAATGTTCGAGCAACAGTGTAGCACTGTTTTAATTGTATTATTCTAATTTTAACCTAAATTATTTTTGGCATTAGATTACCGAAAAAAAACTCATTTTTTTTTCAAAAATATTTCTATTGAAAAAATACAATCGTTTAAACGCTGTTTGGGCTATTATGCTTCCGTTTTGAGTTTAAAATAGGGTCTCTATTTAAAATTACGTAACAATTAGATTATTTACAGATTCTGTCCTACACTGTGCTAGTTTTAAAGAAAATCTAAATTTAGTACAATTTGTATCGCAAAAGTCCCCGTTTCATTATGGGAAATCATTTTTTTATTCAATTTATTCTTACTTTTTTTGTGAAGGTTTTGAAATTAGTCTTATTATGTAAACGATTACAGAGGCATTTCGAAAGGCTTTGGCCACAGAATCTCAGTCTTAATTATATAAATAATAGGAATAAGAACAAAACCGACAAGAATCATTAATCATTTTTAACCCTTAATTTTTCACTTATGATTCATTCTTACAAAAGAGTGGGTCGCCTTGTGCGATCGAGTGTTAGTAACCTAGGCTTCAAGCAAGCTTTTAGTGTTGCTGTTGCACTATTAATTTCCTTGGGTGCTTTTGCTCAAGATGTGGTTTCAGGGAAAGTTACTGATGCTGCTGATGGCTCAGCAATCCCTGGTGTTTCTGTTACTGTGAAAGGTACTACAAAAGGTACTCAAACTGACATTAACGGTACTTACAAAGTAAACGCAGCAAGTGGAAGCACTTTAGTGTTTACATTCGTAGGTTATGCAAAGAAAGAAGTGTCAGCTACAGGTTCTGTAGTGAATGTTTCTTTAGCTGCTGACAACAAATCTTTAGAGGAAGTTGTGGTAGTAGGTTACGGTACTCAAAAGAGAAAAGAGATTTCTGGAACGGTTACAAGTTTAGGATCTCGTGATTTCAATGCAGGTGTGGTAACAAACCCATTAGCGGCTGCTCAAGGTAAAGTAGCTGGTTTAGTGATTACACAAGCATCTGGAGATCCAAATGCTGCTCCAACTGTGCGTCTTCGTGGTACAGGTTCATTGAACGCAGGTTCTGAGCCTTTATACGTAATTGACGGTGTGATTGGTGCTCCTATCCAAAACGTTGCTCCAGAAGATATCTTATCTATGGACGTGTTACGTGATGCATCTTCTGCAGCTATCTACGGTTCTCGTGGTGCGAATGGTGTTATCTTGATCAACACAAAACGTGGTAAGTCAGGTGCTCCTACAGTGGATTATTCAGCTTATGTAGGTGCTGAGACAATTTCTCAACGTCCACAATTATTAAATGCTGCTGAATTCCGCGCTGCTGCTGCGAAATACAAGCAAACATTTGATGATAACGGTGCTAATACAGATTGGTTAAACGTGATTACTCGTACTGCGGTTTCTCAAAACCACAACGTAGGTGTTTCAGGTGGATCTGAAAACTTATCTTACCGTGCTTCAGTTGGTTATTTAGACCAAACTGGTACATTGATCGGTTCTGCTAAAGACCGTTTAACAGGTCGTTTGAACTTAGATGCGAAAGCAATGAATGGCAAATTGAACATGAAGTTCAACATGTCTGCTTCTCAGACAAATGGTACATTCGCTGATAACCGTGCGGTAGGTTTTGCAATGAACATGCGTCCAACGGACCCAGTTTATAACGCAAATGGAACGTATTTCCAATTGCCAGGTACTTTCTCAAACTTTAACCCATTAGCGGCTTTAGAAAAGAGATCAAATACACAACGTTTACAAGACTTTTTATTCAATGCATCTGCAGGATATACGATCTTAGACGGTTTAGTATTTAACGTTTCAGGTACTTTACGTACTCAAACGGCAAATAATAGTGCATATGCTTCTTCTACTCCAGGTAACTTATTGTCTACTGTAGGAGGTAACTCTGCATCTCGTTCATTAAACTCTGTAACGGATAAGCAATTAGAAGCTACTTTGAACTGGACTAAGAAATTGAACGATGTGTCTACTTTGACATTATTAGGTGGTTATACTTACCAAGACGTTGTTAACGACGGTTTCGGTGCTTCTAACAACAACTTCTTAACAGATGCGTTTGGTGCTGATAACATCGGTTCTGGTTTAGGTATTCGTACGAATCCTTCTTTATTGTATTCTTACAAAAACGAATACAAATTGGTTTCTTTCTTAGCTCGTGCTCAATACTCGTTAATGAACAAGTATTTCGCTACTGTGAACATGCGTCGTGACGGTTCGACTAAATTCGGTGATAACAACAAGTGGGGTTTATTCCCATCAGTTTCAGTGGGTTGGTCATTATCTGAAGAAGCATTCTTAAAAGGAAATACAACAATCGACAACTTGAAGCTTCGTGTTTCTTGGGGTAGAACTGGTAACTCGGAAGGTATTCGTCCGTTGTTATCTAAATCATTCTACGGTCCATCAGGTTCATACTATGATGGTTCTGCTGATGACTTCTTGCCTGCATACGCAATCCAATCTAACCCTAACCCTAACTTGAAGTGGGAGGTTAACGAAAACTACGGTGCTGGTATTGACTTCTCTATCTTGAAAGGTAAATTAACTGGATCGATTGACTGGTATACTCGCCAAACAAAAGATTTATTATACAC